>JAAUYH010197111.1_pt1 | contig 32976 bp, 18 predicted proteins | sample 7278061 | NCBI WGS metagenome assembly JAAUYH01 (sample SAMN14350203, study PRJNA611818) | marine sediment metagenome | isolation source: surface marine sediment (0.6m) | place: French Polynesia: Moorea | collected 2018-08 | reverse complement strand
TCCATTCGAATTGAAGGCCACTATCGGTCGTCCCGGCGCTGGTCGGGGCCGCATCGAAAGCTGCCGCGTAGAGCGCATCGGCCTCGGCTGCGCCATTCTGGCGAGCCTCGAGTGCAGCGACGAGCTTGTCGCCCCAATCGACCTTGGCGAGGATCGCAGCGGTCTCTTCGCCCGCAAAGACGCGGGCGCGCTGCTCTTCGGCATCCATGCATTGGTTGTAGGCAACCGCGAGCATGCGCGCTTCAGGATCCAGCTTGGCGATCGTTTCCAGCTGGGCCTTGGCGCGTTCATATTCACCGAGCAGCGCAAAAATCTGGAAGAGGAACATGCGAATCGGGATATCTCCCGGATTCGCACGCACCTCTTCGATTAGCTGCTTGCGAGCACCGGCGATATCGCCGCCGGCGAGCAATTCATCAGCTTGTGGCATAACTTATGAGACGCGGATGCGCCTTAGCCAGCCTTGTTCTGAAGGACGTCGAAGAAACCTTCGACCTTGCCCTTCGAAGTACCCTTCTCGTCGCGCTGATCGTAGATCTGCTTGATCTTCGCGTAGGTCAGGCTGCCGCTTTCGTCAGCCATTTGCGAAGCCGAGAAGTTGTAGGTGTTGATGACGACGTTATCGAGTTCATACTTGAGGAAATCGATCTTCTTGTCGTCGCCGACGTTCGACTGGAACGAAATCACGCCTTTGGCGATGACCTTGCCGGAAGCACACGCCTTGAACAAGGACACCGACGTCTTGTCGACTTCCTTGGTGAAGGCGATGTCGCCCATGTTGGCTTGGCCTTTCGAAACCGTTTTCGAAGCGTTGTTGTACGACGACGAGTTGAATGCCGAGAAGCTGCAGCTGCTCAGCTTGATTTCCTTCTCGTGACCGTCATCAGTCGCTTCGCCTTCGATTCCGTCAAGCTTGAGGAATACAGAGACTTCCATTTCAATTCTCCATTAATTCAAGTGAATTAGTGAAACCCAGGCAAGGCTCATCCTTGGCCCTGGGGAAGCTGCGACACCATACTGACGCTCACATCCATGCCTTCCAACTGGTGGTGAGGCACAAACAGGAAGCGGCTCTTATAATACCCCGGATTCTCAGGATCCGGTTCCACCTTAACCTCGGCCCGCTTGAGCGGGAGCCGAGCCTTGGTCTCTTCAGACGACGAATCGGGATCCGCCGTCACATATTGGTGAACCCAGTCGCTCAGGTCCGCCTGAAGCTGCGGACCTTCGCGGGTTCCGCCAACCCAGTCACGCACCATGCACTTGAGGTAGTGCGCGAAGCGGCAGCTGGCGAAAAGGTAGGGAAGACGCGCCGCGAGACGCGCATTCGCTGTCGCGTTCGGGTCGTCATACTTTGCCGGTTTGTGCACCGTCTGCGCGCCAATGAAGGTCGCGTCAGTGGTGCCTTTGCGGTGGATCAGCGGCATCAGACCGAGATCCGAAAGCTCGGCTTCACGGCGATCCGAAATAGCGACTTCGGTCGGGCATTTCTGGTCGACACCGCCCTCGTCCGTCGGGAATGTCGCCATCGGCAAGTCGGTGACCGTACCGCCCGATTCCACACCGCGGATCCGCGTGCACCAGCCATACTCACGGAATGCCGAGTTGATACGAACACCCAAAGCATAAGCGGAATTCACCCACAGGTGCTTGTCGTGTTCGCCGTCGGTAACTTCGTCGAATTCGAATTCCTCGATCGGGTTGTCCTTTACCGTGTAGGTTGCCCGGCCAAGGATCCGCGGCATCGTCAGCGCAAGATACTTGCTGTCATCGGAACTACGGAATGAGTTCCATGCCTGATGCTCGGTCGTATCGAAACGGTTTGCCAAATCGCGCGGATCGGACACTTCGGTCCAGTCGTCCATATTGATCAGGCCCGAATCCGCTGCCGCGATCATCGGCGCATGAGCGGCCGCGCCAATACGGGCGAGGCCTTTCATGACGTTCAAATCCTTCGAGGTGTGATCGAACTGAAGGTCGCACACAAAGGCACCGTAGGGCTGACCACCGAGCTGGCCGAACTCGTGCTCGTAAATCTTCTTAAACAGCGGGCTCTGATCCCAGGCCGTGCCGCGATATTGTTTGAACATCGACGACAATTCCGACCGACTCATGTTCATTACGCGGATCTTCAGATCCTGACCCGTCTCGCTGTTGGACACGAGATAATCCAGACCCCGCCAAGCCGATTCCAGCTCCTGAAATTCAGGATTGTGGAGAATGGCGTTCATCTGATCCGACATCTTCTGGTCGATCTCGGCCACCATCCTATCGATGGTCGAGAAAACATCGTCGCCCATCTTGACCGCACCGGACAGCGCCTGCTGAGCAAGCGTTCCGACAGCCTCTTGGATCTTGTCACGATTGTCATCGGAGCGCGGTTTGAAATCGCGCTGGATCAGGTCGGCAAAATCGTCAAACGCGATTGCTTCTTGAGCTTCCTGCCCTTCTTCGAGTTTGCCCGCATCAGTCGCCATGTAATCCTCCGTATTCCACCCAATTCACTGATCCGCCTCTTCGCCCGGCGGTCCAAAAATGAGGTGCCTATTCCTTAGCTTCCGCTTCGTCAGCGCCTTCTTCTGCGTCGGCTGCTTCAGCCTTGGCTTCGCTGAGTGCTTTCAGCAGGTTTTCGTCCTTCAAGACCTTGTCGAGAAGTTCGGTCGCGTCCTGCTTGCCATCCATCATGATCAGAAGATCGTTGAGCTGCTGACGAGCTTCGAGCAACTTGGCAAGTGCAGGAACATTCTCCGCAATCTTGCCAGGTTCGAAGTCCTCCATCTTTTTGAATGTCAGATCGACGCCCAGCTTGCCTTCGCCTTCAATCTCGTTTTCGACGAGGAATGCCGCGCGAGGTGCAATGGCTGCCATGCGCTTGTCGAAATTGTCGACATCGAACTCGGAAAACTCACGGTCCTTGAGGTCTTTCTTGGCGACTTCGCTCTTGCCCGAAAGATCGGAAATCACACCCATGACAAACGGCAATTCGACCGACTTGCGCGCACCATAGGTCTCCACATCGTACGAAATGTGCACGCGCGGCGAGCGATTCCGGCTAATGAATTTTTGCCCTGAATCTGCCATTGAGACTTCCCCTTCTTCAGCTCATCAAAAACCGGACCTATCCGGCCAACTGTTACTCTCGAATCGAATGCGGCCCCGAGAAGGTTCAATTATTTTCTCAAGCATCATTCCATATCATCCCGTTCGAGCAAAACGTTTTTCGCGTCGTCGACGCTGTTCGGGACAATATCTTCGAGTATCTCCATGAAATCCTTGGTTACCCAGCCCCTCAGTCGAGCAACAGCGACCTTCACCGGATGCCCCGGCTCGGCCCTTTCGTAATACTGCTCCACCGCGTTGAGCGCCTTGATCACATCGTCGCGCGATCGCACCGCACCGCCAATTGAGGGACCACCTTCACCGGCGCCTGCCGCTGAAATCGAACCAGCGCCCTCGCCCGCAGCCTCGTCCTCACCCGTTTCCGCGCCGGTCAGACCGGCATAGGCAGACTGGGCCTTGCCGATAAATTCGCGCGAAGTGGAGAAATCGGGGACCTCCGCGTCGCTTTTCTCCTTCAGGACGGCTTCGATCTCGTCAAACGAAGTCTGAAACGAAGTCAGTCGGTCGGAGATTTCTTCCTTCTGCTCGTCGTCCATCTGGTCGAGCATCCGCATGACTTCGGGATAGGCTTCTGCTCCGGCGCCTTCCTCTCCAACGTCGATCAACTCGCCAGCGGTGACCCGCCCCCGGCCGTCATCCATGATCGGCAGCTTGAGGAACGGCAATGGAAATGCGCCGCGCTTGGCTAGGTCCTCACAAATCAGCGCGCGACCCGCGGGTCCGTAATCGCCATCCGGCGTCGGGAACACGCTATCCCAATGCTCTTCGAGCAGGCCAGCAGTGTATTGAAGGCCGTGGGCAACGACCTCCGAATTCTGCAGCGCGAATCCGCAGCGAGCATAGGCGACACCGAGGAAGAGATCCTTGGTTTTGTCGCTGAGCTCTTCGATCAGCTCCAGAAGCTCGGACCAGTCGACCTGGTCGGGTTCCGGTTCGTCGGGATCGCGCTCAGTAACCCGGGCATCGTAAGGAAAGTTCGCGTCGAACGCCGTGCGCAGACGATCGAACTCGAGGCTCTCATCCATGTCCTCGCCGGCCGGAGCGTCGTCCGAAACCGGCAGCAGCAATTGAACTAGCGACTTCACGCCCCACCCCCGGGAATAATTCGATCAGTCAATGACGACCGCTTCGACCCGTTGGTTGACTCGATCGGTAGGTCGCGTGCCTTCGATCGGTTGCGAGCTGCCATAGCCTTCGGACACCAGTTGGTCCTCCGAGACCCCCGCTTCAATTAGTGCCGCACGGACTGACGCTGCACGGTCTTTTGACAGCGGGAGGTTGATCGTCTCGCCGCCCGTGGCGCTGGCATGTCCTTCGATGCGGAGCTTCAAGGGTTTTCCGGCAGCCTTCGACTCTTCAAGCACTTGCACTAGGCTAGCGATCTCAGATTTCGCGTCGGACGTGAGTTTCGAAGAGCTGGTCGCGAATGTTACGAACAGCTTCGCTCGACCGCTCACCTGCGCCTTGATCTCTTCGCTCGCCGTGACTGCGGGCGCGGCTGTTACGCCTCGACCTGCGCTGCGGACCGTCGGCACACGCCGCGTGCTGGCCGCGCGGCGAGAATTGTTCGCGTTCGCAACCCGGCGGGGCGTTGTCGGACGGGTCGCTGCCCGCGTTGTGGCACGGCGAGCGGCGCGAATATCTGCCGACCCCATCAGGCCGCTGCGTGATTCCTGGCCATCGATAGTTTCCGCTTCGCGCGCATCTTCGGCAGCGGCGACGTCCCCGCAGATATCCAGAAGTTCGCATCGCATTTGGGCCACACGCTCAGGATCCGCTTGCTGAGCTGACGCAGATGCTGGCAGGCCGACTGCCAGGGCAACTGCAAATATCGAGACCGAAAGTTTCATCATACAGCTCCACAAGTAGACCCCCGGACGCGGGGAGTCCGATTTCCAGATGCGGCCGCCGGGCAATCTTATGTCGCCCTGAATTAGGCCGTTGATTATCATCATGCCGCTATTGACACAAGTTGAACGCCCCCGGTTGCGCGGTCACAATTGACCGTGTCCCGAAACAAGGCAGCCTGCGTCGGAAGCTAAACAAAATGCCCGAAATGACCAGCCCAAATCGGAAGGTCTCTGGCCTTAAGAGCGCTGACCTCCAATCGCTTGGCAGGATCTTCTGTTCTTGACGAAGGTACATAGATCGCAATCAGAACTCTGGATTGTATGTTTTTGCCGAATTTTCGTATCCAGTCTGCAGACGGCACGCGGACGAGGCCCCGACACGACTGGTCGAGAATCCGATGCACGCACCGGCGGACGGACGATTCGGCAGGTTGATCGAGATTCAAGCGGTTTCGGGATTCTCTTTGCTTGTGATTTGGGGTGCATATTGCTTATCTATGTAGCTGGACGAGACGCGCGATTTGTCTCGATCCTACGGTGAGGGCGTAACAGCGTCTCCGGGTCGCATGTTTGCACGACGGTTCAGGGGAGCTCCGGGAATGACGTCAGAATTTCGCGAAGCCAAGCTCACGGCGGGATTGGGCGGTGAACAGGTCGAGTTCATCACGATGACTGCCACCGAAACGCTTTCCGAGCCGTTTCGCATCGAAGTCCAGATTGCAGCGACTCTAGGTGAGATCGATCTCGCGCCGCACCTTGGTGAAAAGGTTGCGGTCACTCTCTACGAAGATACTGACGAAGCCCGCGTATTCAACGGTACGCTGATCGAAGCGAACCATCTGCATGAAGATGGTGACGGCTTCTTCTACAGCCTCCTTCTCGCGCCCTTCACCCATTTCATGGACAGCCGCCGCACCTATTCGATTTTCCAGGAAAAGTCGGTAATCGATATCATCAAGGACGTTTTTCAGAACGCCGGGATCAGCGACTACGAATTGCGCGTTTCAGAATCTTACGAGCCGTTCGAGTATTGCGTGCAATACGGTGAAAGCGACTTCCAATTCCTTTCGCGGCTCATGGAGCAGGAGGGCCTCTACTACTTCTACGAGCATAGCGACCAGAAGCACGTGATGGTGATCTGCGACAAGGCAAGCACCCACAAACCGGCGTCGGTCGAGACCCTTGCCTTCAATGCGGCGGCCACGTCTGGTCAATCCTACAAGGCTGGCGCCAGTCTTGGAGGTCACCATATTCTGGAGAGTTATGTGGAACGTGTGGCCAGTTCAGGCCATGAGCGCGTTTCTCTGCGGGATTACGACTTCAAGAAACCGGTCAAGGCAGTGGACGGGAAGGCAACCGATAGCTCAAACCACCCGGCCGACAAGAGCGAGCACTACGAGTATCCCGGCCAGTTTGTCGACGAGGGGCGAGCCAAACGACTCAGCAAGGTGCGGTTGGAAGAATTTCGGGCGCTTCGGCAAACCTATTTGGGCAAGACTTCGGCCAAGGGCGTGCATGCGGGATCTACCATCAAGGTCGAACATCACACGACCGATCGCCTGAATGGCGAATACCTTGTGATCTCGACGCAACACATCCTGCAATCCGCCGCCTACAACACTTCGAGCACCGAAGCCGACAGCGATTTCATCAGTTTCGTAGCCATTCCGGCAAAGACCCAGTTCCGATCCGAGCGGCGTACCGAAAAGCCGAGAGTTGTCGGGGTCGAATCGGCGATCGTAACCGGACCGGCCGGAGAGACCATTTTCACAGATGAATACGGTCGCATCAAAGTCCGTTTTCATTGGGACCGCGCCAATACGCCGGACGAGCAATCGACATGCTGGATCCGGGTTTCCCAAACGGGCGGTCTCGGCAATGTTATCCTTCCGCGCGTCGGGCACGAAGTGCTGGTCGACTTTCTCCATGGAGATCCCGACCAGCCGGTCGTGACCGGAAGGGTGTTCAACCAAGAGCATATGCCAATCTACGACCTGCCAGCTAACAAGACTCGCGCAGTCTGGCGCACGCTGACTTATGGCGCGCAAAAGGCATACACAGACGCCGAAAAGCTCGACACGGGCGAACCACTGGCGAACGAAATCCGATTCGAAGACAAGGGCGGGGAAGAAGAGCTCTTCGTCCATGCCGAGCGCGACATGAACGTCCGCATTAGGTACGATACCAGCACGCATATCGGCCACAACGAAGTGCTCAAGGTCGGCTACAACCGCGATCGCTACGTCAAGGAAGACGAGAAGGTCAAAATCGACGGAAACAAGGAATACGAACTAAAGAAGAACGAGAAGAACACCATCACCGAAGGCAACCGCGAGACGACGCTCAAGCAAGGCAACGATGAGCTTACCGTCAAACAGGGCAACGTCACGATCAAGGCCAGTATGGGCAAGATCAAGATCGAAGCGATGCAGGAGATCGAACTGAAGGTTGGCAACACTTCGCTGAAGCTCACACCAACCGGCGCCGACCTCAAGGCCTTGATGACCAACGTCAAAGGCGATGCCATGACCGAAGTTTCCGCAGGCGGTATTTTGACCGAAAAGGGTGCCCTGATTAAGATCAATTGATCGAGCGATCGCAATGGGAACCGTGATTTGCGGTTTCCGGTCGTGTCGCAGGGGAACTGATCATGACCCAATGGACCATCGTCTTGTGGAGCGCGGCACGCCAGATCGCTGAGGAAGCGAATCTGCCGAAAGCTTCTTGGCCGGAAGACGACGTATCCCCCCAAGACTTCTTTCAGAGCCTTCGGGATGGGGGTGATCCGATGCAAGCCATATCTTACGCATCGACCGCGCTGCCCAAGCTCGAGGCGGTGGATTGGGCGCTTCATGCTCTCCCCGATATCGATAGGGAAGATCCCGACTTTGCGCGTCGCCAGCTTTTGCGCGATGCGGCGTTTCGCTGGGTCGGGGAGCCCGATGACGAGAACCGAAGGGCGATCTACGAATTGGCCGATGCTTCCAGCAGCGAATGGCCCGAAACCCTGATCGGATTGGCAATCTTCTTTTCGGGCGGATCGATCGGCCCGGAGGAAAACGACCCGGTGACGGCGAATGCAAACATCTGCAGCAGCCTCATCGGAGGGGCGCTGCAGTCGGCAATCGCAAGTCACATTAAGGCGCAACCCGACCTTGCCGACCGGGCACTGGATCTTGCCGACAAGGTCGCAGCGCGCGGTCGAGAGGCTCTATCCTCGACATGACACTGACTCTCAGAATTGTGAATCGAACGGCGCTGGAGAACGGCAGCCCGATCGAACTCGTCTTGCGCGACCGTGGTGCTATCATCGGACGTTCCATGACTTGCGAATGGTCGCTGCCGGACGACACCAGAACTCTGTCCGGGCGGCATTGCGAGATCCAGTACCGACAGAACGACTATTTCCTCGTCGACGACAGCACCAATGGCACCTTCCTGGGCGATGCGACCGAGCGTATTTCAGGTGCCCACAAGATCTCGCCTGGCGATCGATTCCGGATGGGGCCCTACATTGTCGAAGCCAGGTTGTCGGGAGAGGCGCTCGATCGGCACGAGGCTGCGCAAGCCGCCGACGAGGCATCCCGCAAAGGGCCGGAGTTTCTCGGCTGGGACGAAGTTCCCGGATCGCGGTCAGCCAATGCAGGTCCGAAGACACCCGAATTTGCCGATGACGGCGGCTGGGATTTGGGCGGACCGGCGCGGGAGCGTGTCTCGAATTGGTCGGATGATGGCAGCAAGTCGACGCACGAACAGAGTGCAGACGATATCTTCGACACATTCGCCGGGTCGAACAAGGTCGACTGGTCGAACGCCGCGTGGACTGTCGACCCGGAGTTCGATCCGTTTGCACTGGGACCGGAAACGGAAGGGGGCGGGTTCGCACCGCTTTCCGAAAACAAGCAACCGAACAGCGGCGAGTTTGCACCACTTGCCGAGGGTCAGCAAAGGGACGAGGCCAATCTCTCGCCGATCGAACCGGGCCGGAGGGCCGGAGCGAGTGGCGATGGATTTTCGGAAACGACCGGCAATCCGCTGGACCCAGGGCAGAGTTCGGCAGCGTCAAGCGATCCGTTCGGAGGACCGTTGAACGGCGCCGAAGGCGGTAATCCCCCGCCAAGCACCGATCCGTTCGGTGGGCCCCTCGACAGCGCATCCTCTGGCCCGCCTCCTGCGACGAAGGACCCATTTGGAGGACCGCTCGGCCACGAGTCCGAGACCGCACGGGGAAACGACCCGTTCGGCGCCCCTTTGGACCATGGATCGGACGACCATTCGCCCCCCATTGCCGACACCACAATTCCGCCGACGCCTAGCGGTCAGGCCGCGGCTGAACCGACCACTCATAGCGGGGTACCCGTGCAAGCGAGCCAACCAGCTCCGCCCCCTCCATCGGCGCAAGGCGGAAACAGGCCGGGATCTGGGCCTGATGCCTCCTACGCGGCGCTGTTGGGCGCCATCGGCGTGCCATCGAGCCAGATCGAGGTCGGCGAAGAAGAGGCTGCTGCCAAAGCGGGGCGAATGCTTCGCCATCTGCTAGCCGGTCTGATGATCTTGCTCGAAGCCCGGGCGCGCGCAAAGGACGAGATGGGAGCGAGCGCGACACAGCTTCGCTTCGATGGCAACAATCCACTCAAATTCGCGCGGAATGTCGATCAGGCCATGCAAATGATGCTCAACCCCAAGTTGCGTGGCTATATGGAGGCCGAGCAAGCGATCGAGGACTCGTACCGCGACCTCCAAGCTCACCAGATTGCGACCCTGAAGGCCATGCAAGGTGCCCTTCGCGAGACCATCAATCGTTTCTCACCTTCATCGATCAAGGAACGGACCGAAAGCAGTGGTATTCTTTCCAAAGTGATGCCTGGCCAACGTGAGGCCGCACTTTGGAAAGCATATGAGAAGCAATTCAGTGGTGTTGCAGAGGGGTCAGCAGAGGCGTTTCTGGAAGTCTTTTCCAAAGAATTCCGTCAAGCCTATGAAGATGCCGTCAACACTGAATGACTTGGCAATTCACGATGCCAGCTAGTCGCGTTGCTGGTCTTCCACGGAGAACCAGACCGCGTCTGCTTTCCAACCGTTAGCCTCCGCGGCTTCGCCAAACCGAGTTGCCCAGGCATCGTCGAATTGGGTCCCGCGCCCGACAATGTTGCCGGGTAGCGCCGATGAGCCGGTCACGACGATTGCGCCATAGCTTTGCCTGCCGCTCCCTTCGAATGGCAAAGCGAAAGGAAGAACGAACCCGCGTTCGGTCTTGTTCCCTTGCATCTGGTTGGCCAATCCTTCCAGCGAGCTGCGGGTCGGTTCCAATGCCTCGATTCCGTCATCGGTGTTCCAGCCAAGAAACGCGACTTCTTGTGTTGGAGCCAGATTGTCGATCCGGATCACTACGCGGGCGTAATTGCCTTCTTCAAGCGAAGCCCCATCGGCCAACGTAATCGCCTGGCGCTTCGCTTCGTAAACGTCCTGCGGTGTGGCGATAAGCGGCTGTTCGCTGCGCACCGCTTTTAGCGCGTCGAGGGCAGCGCAATTTTGCGGTGTGAAGCGGACGACATCGCCGAGATCGATCGAAAAGGAAGCCACGCCCGCCGCCTCGAGGGTATTGAGCAGGCTGGTTTGCGCCGCCGCTGGATTGGCGGCACCGCCAACAAATCTAGCCGTGTTTCCGCTTGAGCCTGCATAGGTCAGCCAGGCGCATTCAACCCCTCCTGCTGCCTGTTGGGCCAATTGCTCGAATTGAGCGCTTCCCAGCGCAATTTCGGTCGTTTGCCCGGCGTCGGGCGCAGGTTCAACGCCCGGACCCTGCTCCGCGCGATTGTCCGTTGGTGGTGCATCGCTGCCACCGAGATTGGCGACCACGATCACACCGACAATCATCAGAAGCAAAGCGGCAACGCCGCCGCCGATCATGACCAGACGGTTTTGCGTCAAGCTATCCGGCAACGCGGAGGCGATGCCACCAATCGCTCCGGAAAGGATGTTACCCCTTTCTCCCGTGGCGGCAGGGTCTTCGGACACGAAGGATGTCGCCTCGCCGGCACCCGCGATTGGCGCGAACCCCGTTGCCCCGCCAGCAGCCGATGGTTCCCCCAGCCGTAGGATAAATTCGGCCATCGACTGGGGCCGATCCGCCGGATCGGGCTGCAAAGCCATCTCGAACGCCGAATGGAATCGCGGCGACAAGGCGGACAGGTCCGGCAAGGATTGTCGCTTGCGCACCGCATCGGAAAGCGACCCGCCCATGTCCGAGGGCTTGCCGGCCGCCAAGGCACGCAAGGTCAAGGCGAGACTGTAAATGTCAGACCAGGGCCCGACATTGCGATCGAACTCGCCCAGCTGTTCGGGTGCGACGTATTTGAGTTTTCCCGCAAAACCATCGCCGACGATTGTCGCGCTGCTATCGGTCGCATCCTTTGCGATACCGAAATCGATAATCTTGGGTCGTGCCGGATCGCCCTCGGCGAGCAAGATGTTGTCGGGTGCGATATCACGGTGGATAGCGCCAAGACTGTGTGCCGTACCGAGCCCGGCAGCGAGTTTTCGTGCCAACTCGGCAAACTCGTCATCAGAAAGCGTGATTTGCCCCAATCGCTCTTCCAGGCTCGGCCCATCGATGAATTCAGTAACGAGGTATGGTCGGCCGGCGTCGTCGCGCGCTGCCATCCGATAGGGCACGATCGCTTCGTGGTGGAGCCGGGTGAGCATTTCGGCCTCTTTGGCGAACATCGCCGCCACGAGCTCGTCCTGCGCCATATGTGGTAACATGACCTTGATTGCCACGCGCTCCGCGGGCTGGTGCACGTTGCGCGCCTCGTAGACTTCGCCCATTCCACCGCGCGCGATGAACTGCTCGATCCGATAGATCCCGTTTAGGACGTCCCCTTCCGAGAATTGCTGGTCGCTTCGCTTTTTCGCAATGGGCGCCGACGGTTCCATTGGCGGAGGCGGCGGCGAGGGCGCAGGGGTCGAAGGTCGGATTTCCGTAGGTTCGTGCCCGGCGCTCGGCGAAGATTCAGGCGCGGGTGTAGGTGCTGCAGGTGCAGGTGCAGGCGCTGAAGGCCTAATTTCGGTCGGTTCGTGTCCTGCAGAGGGTGACGGCGTAGATTTCGGATTGTCGGCCTTGTCGGGGGCCTCCTTGTCACCACCGCTCCCGCCCTTTGGCTGATAGACGGTGCGATCTTCGTCGCCGGGTTCGTTGCTCATGAAGCGTTCGGTCCGATTTCGACCACAATCGCGGTCACATTGTCCGGTGCGCCATTGGCATGCGCGCGAGCGATCAATTCGTCGACCGCTTCCTGCGGGTCGGGCAGAGTCATGATCTGGCGGATTTCATCTTCGGGTACTGGACCGCTCAACCCGTCGCTGCACAATAGGAAGCGATCATTCGGCTCCGCTTCGTCATGGACGATATCGACCTGCACATCGGGTTCAACGCCCAGCGCACGGGTCAAAACGTGCGACATGGGGTGGTCCTTAGCGTCCGCGATCGACAGAATACCTTGATCGAGCAAGTCCTGAACATGGGTATGGTCCACGGTGAGTTGGAATAATCCACCGCTGCGAAAGATATAGGCGCGACTGTCTCCCACCCACACGGTTGCAAAACGCCGATCCCGCAACAACAGGCCAACGGCTGTCGTGCCCATCTTTGAAATACCTTGTTTTTCGGCCACTTGCGTTAGCACCGAATTCACATCGTGAATTCGGTCTGCAACCGCGGTGACGGCAGTGTCGAAGTCACGCGGAACGTCGAATGGTTCAAAAGCCGAGGCAGCGGTTTGGGAGGCTAGGGCACCGTTTTCGTGTCCGCCCATCCCGTCGAACACCAACCATAGGCCTGTCTCGTCGTTCACTAGCATGGAGTCTTCGTTATGGCCCCTCACCAGCCCCGGATCTGTCCGCGCAAAGCTCTTGTAGGAGAAATCGATCACGCGAAGTGCTCCCGGATCGCTGCCCATGCGGGCGCGTCACTGGGGTCGGGCAAGACAGGCTCAGCGCCCTCAGGCAGGAACCAGCCCCCCTTCCCGCTGCCGCCAGAGACCATTGTATTACCTTCGAGATTGCCGAGGCGCTCGTGCAAGACGTCAATCTTAAAGCCTTGCTCAACCGCTGAAACGAGCGTGTCGTAAATCTCTTGCGTCGCAACCCTGGACGCACATAGCGCGAGAACAGGGAAAAGCCGCCCGACGGAGTCGATGCTCGGCATCAGAACGGCGCTCACCGTCCTGCCTTCCATCAGCCACGGCGCCGCGCTCGCGTAGCCGGATTCGAATTCGGGGCCCATCTCCCTGCGCGAGAGCTCGATCCATTCGCTCATCCAGCGATCAAGTCGCTCGCGAAGGGCGTAGTCGACACCGCGGGCCAGAAAGTCGCCATGACCGGGGAGCTTCCCGATAATCGCCGGGGGTTCGATCGTGCTCCGATTTACAGCGTCTGCGGACACTGTACCGACCATAGGCCGCCTCCGCTGAACGGGTTCTGGTCTTCCGGAAACGAAATCACGAACTTGGCTCGGCCGGGACCTGGATTGAAGATCGCTTCGATCTCGGTTTCGGACAGGTTGCTGATCCGCGCTCGATCGAGCACCCGGAACAGCGACCATGGCCCTTGCTTGGTATCGCGAAAGATGACCTCCTCCATCGGGTCGAGACCCTCGATGCCCTGGTTCTCGTAGATCTTGATTTCGGAGGATTGCACCATCCCACCACCGAGTTGCCAGACGATCTGATTGGCCGAATTACCATCCAGATCGAAAGTCAACGGAATGCCGCCAGTGATCAATTCGACACGGAACACTTTGCTGCCGAGCTCGCTTAGTTCGATGGCGAGAGGCACGCCTTCATTGAGCGCGTCGGTAAGCGCCGTCGCCTTTTGGAAATTGCCGGGTGCTGCCGGATTGAAGTCGGCGGTGACGGGATCGCCGCTGTTCCAGCGCCAATAATCGCCGCTACGATCCAGATAGGGCTCCAATCGCGTATTGACGAACTGGGTGACTTGTCCGCCGCTGCCGAATGCGCCGCGAACATCGCCAGGGCTTGCGTCGGCGCTCGAACCGCCATCGAAGGGATACTTGCCATCAACGGCCGCTTCACATGAGGCAAGCACCTGGTCGCCATAGACTTGTGTAGTCTCGCCTTGCAGGACACTGACCTGAGCGCTGCTTCCGCCACTCGCGACATCCTGTGCAAAGTCTTGGACCAAATCGGGTACCTCAAGCGCAGCAGTCTCAAGCGGAGCAATCGCTTGCGCCAATTGTTGCCCCGCACCACCTGCAGCTTGGCCAGGCGCGCGCGAGGCACGGACTTGCGTGAAAGTCTGGCGGACGACGTCGATGAAGGCGTCGATCTCGCCCGGTTCCTCACCGTCTCCTACCCATTCATTCACGGCGCCGAAATGCTGCGCAATCTGCGCATCAGCAGTTAGTCCACGCGGTCCATCCGATGCGCCCCCAAGTCGCGTGGCAGCGCGAGCGAAGCGATTGCGGTTGATCTGCTCTTCGAGCATTCGGCCACCTTCTTCTTCGATCGAGTTGTCGAAAGTGGTATTCTTGCGCACTTCCTCGAGAACCAGCTTGAGCGGCGAAACACCCTTGGTAAATGCGCTGAATGCGCGCGGATCATTGAAGTAATCAGCGGCCTTCAGCGAGTCGATCACACCTTGCCACTGCTCGATATACTCGTTGGCATAGGCACCGGCGATCCCGCCATCGAGATTGTTGAGCTCGCGCTGGATGCTGGCGGTTTCGGCATCTTCGCCCAGCACCCACAGCTCGTCGCGCAGATCACCGCCGATCAATTCCTTCTGCAACCGGTACGTGTTAAATCCATCGAGGGTGAAGAAGAACGGCACCTGCTTGCCCATCACCTCATCCGGATTGGCAAAGGCGGCGGCATCTCCCGGCTGGAGGATATCGCCCATCATCCAATCTTTGGTCGGATCGGCAGCCTTGGCGCGCATGATCACATAGGCGCGTTGGGCGAGACTCATCGTTCCGACGCTCGCGCGCGACGCCGCAACCAGATCGGCATCGAGCGGCGCTCGCCGCCCAGCCCAGCTTTGCGAGATATTGGGATCTTCGATCAGAGCCTTCAGGTGATTGTTGAGACGCCCGCGGACAGCTTCCATTTCTGCGCCCGGATAGACTTCGTAGGCCCAGTCCCGTCCGATGTATTCCGTCACCGCTTCGGTATCTATCTCACCTTCAGGGGCCGCCCCGCCCAGCATGAGATAGACCTTGAGCGGTTCGTATAGCGCAACGGGATTGTTCACTTCCTGGCGCATTTTTTCTTCAAGCCGCAAGATGACGCGCGGCAATAGCATCCGCCGAAGCGCTGCCTGATAGGTTTCCTCGTTTCTGCGACTGAGGCCCCATTGGAACAGGCCCCATCTCATCCACCAAGATGGACCGCCCTCCTGACGCGCGGCATATCCTTCGGGAAGGTTGCGCAACTGATCCAGCAGAGGCAGCAATTGCTCCAAAGGCGTGTCGTTGCTGCCAACACGGACGAGGTCCGCACGGACGGAATCACGCTCTTGCTCGATCTCGGCCGCCGCAAGCTCAGTTTGATCCTGAAAATCACGGTTGCCAAAAAAGCTGACGGTCCACAATGCCACCGCTGTGAGGCCAAGGGCGGCGATGCCGCCCACCATGGCAGTCAGCCGGATCTGGCGTTTGCGGACCACGACCGGATCGGCGATCGGCAAGCCCGCTTCGCCAAAAGCAACTTCGGTCAGCAGACGGTTGAGGAAATAGGCCTTGCCTCCTTCGCGAGCAGCCGGATCGTCGCGACTATAAGCTTGCGATACGCCCTGCAGAATTCGATCGATAGCGCTGCCGTCCTGCGTGCCCGACGTGAGATAAAAACCGCGAAGCTGCCCGCTGGGTCGATCTTCGTTGACGAATGCGCCTTCGACCAAGCGATGCAATGCCGGGCGGAGGGCGTGAAGTTGCCCCGGGAAACCGAGGATCAAACCTCTGCGGCGAATGTCCTTTTCGTCCTCGAGCCGCTTTGGCGTGCGAGCGGCGAGATCGTTGGCGAACTGGTCGAACGCGGTGGTGACATCTTCCGACGAGAATCGCTTATGCTTCCAGTCGAACGTGTGACCCACCACGGCACGGCGTCCCTCGACATCGAGATCTCCGAAAAACTCGGTGAGGCCGGCGAGCAAATCGCTCTTCGTGATCAGCAGGTAGACCGGCAATTCGGTCTGCAAGGTCTCCCTGATTTCACGCAGGCGCCGGCGAATAATCGCGGCATGCTCATCGATCACACGGACATCGCCGCGTTGCAGGTCGTCGGCCGGGATTGCGACAAAGATGCCGTTGATAGGCTCGAACTGACGGTGCTTCTTGAGCATTTCCAGCAGGCGGGTCCAACCTGCTGCGTCGACTTCCCGGTCTGAATCCTGTGTCGTGTAGCGCCCTGCAGTGTCGACCAGCACCGCTTCTTCGGAGAACATGAAATCGAGATTGCGCGTTCCGCCGGTGCCTTTCATTGCCTGATCGGAAAAAGGAAAGCGCAGCCCCGAATTCACCAACGCAGTGGTCTTGCCAGCGCCCGGAGGACCGATAATCACGTACCAAGGCAGCGAATACAGGTAGTTGCGCTTTTTTCCGCTTGCCTTGCGAAGCTCGGCTAGCGCTTCCGCCATTCGCTGCTGGACAGCTTCTGCCTCCTCGTCGCCCGGATCCGGTCCGGCGAGTTCCTTGGCCAAGGCTTCCTCTGCCCGTTTGGCACGCCAACGACGAATGAAGAACCACAATAGCCACAGAGCCACAAAGCCGCCCGCAAAGGTCAACCTGACCCAGAGCGGCTGCATCCATTCCACAAACAGTGGCAGTCCTACGCTGCACAACAGGATCAGCAGCAGGATCGTCCCGATCGAGATCGTCCACCAGCTCGTGAAGAACTTTTTCATCGTCGCTCTCCCGCCTGCCTTTCGCCTACTCGCCCATCTCCACGACAAACTCGACCCGTCGATTCTGCGCCTTGCCCGCGGCGGTATCGTTCGAAGCCAACGGCACCGTATCTCCGAGTCCTACCACGGTCACACGCGAGGCGTCGGTCAGCTGGCGGCGGATTATCGCTGCGACAGTCTCTGCGCGGGCTGTCGAAAGCGCGATATTGTCGGGGAACTCGATTGTCGAAATCTTGTCGGAATCGGCGTGCCCTTCGATGGTCACAGGACCTTGCTCGAGTTCCACTGCCTGACCGATCCTGGTAAAGATTGGTTCGCGTCCGGCAGTCAATTCGTCGGAAGCCGGTTCGAACAAGGTCCCGACCGTAATCGTGGTCCGCACACGATTGCCATCGACGGTGACCAAGCCCTGCTCGATTTCGGAAGCCAGGAATTGACGCAACCTCGTCTCCGTGCCGCTTGGTGGCACTGCCAGAGGTGCCGCATTTCTACTGAGCGCCACGGGCTCTTCCTGCAATAGCCCGGCGATCCGATCGAATGGCGAAGAACCGCTGGCCATTAGGGCCAGAAAGAACATCAGGAAGATCAGGAAGCAAAGAGCGGAGGCTGATGCCGCGACCAACCCGACAATGCTCCAGAAATTGTTGGGTTTGCGAGGAGCATCCGCGCCGCGCCACTGCGTCACCATGTCGCGTTCCGACAGGCTGCGAACATGTTCGAGCGCGCCAATCAGGCTTGCGCTGACCTGTTGCCTCTTGCTGAAGCCGTCCGGCATTGCGCGGGTCCGACCTTCGAAACCTGTTGCGATGCAAGCGTGGAACAGTTCGATCAGGTCCTGGTTCTTCGCCGGATCGCGCAGCATTTCCTGCACGAAATCCCAGAAACGGTCTCCTCCGATGCTCTCGCGGAAGAACGTGACGACCATATTGCGCTGCGCCCATTGCGCACCGCCACCGCCGACCCCTGGCAGATTCTGGGCAATATCGTCGACGGTTGCACAGACCGCATACTTCGCTCGCTGGCGCACGCCTTCGCTATAGATCGACTGGATCGCGGATTCGAACTTGCCGATCGCTTCACGCGCACGACGATGGAACTCGCCCATCGAAATTTCCCAACGGCCAGACTGCAGCGCCGCCGCCATCGCAAGAACCGGAGCGGCGTAGGCCATCAAGGGATTGCGGTCTTCGCGCGGTTGCGGCGCAGGAGGCACAGTATCGTGAAACTGCGTGTCACTCGTGTCGAGCTTTGCGTTGCTTGGCGCAGGAGCCTGTGGCGGAGCGCCGAAAGGGTCATTGTCGAGGGGTTTGAACGAACCACCGCTAGGCGGGGGCGGCGGCGGTGGCGTCCCGGCAGGCGCTGGCGATCCCCAATCGTCGGTGCTGCTAAATCCCCCGGCTGGGTGCTGGGCGTCGCCCGGTGGGCTGCCTGGAGTGCTCGCCCCGGAACCAGCGCCTCCGCCCTTGCCCCTCAGCGGAGAAGGGCGAAACACTGTCTTGTTCCGGTCGTCTCCGCTCATTGCTTGTGCTTAACCGCCCATAGTTCGAGTTTCAGTTCCGGCCAATCGTCCGCGACAAAGATGCCCATCGCCGGAGCCTCGTAGATCTCGGCCCAATCCGCCGCGCCGCGATCGAGCTCGAAATACACATATCCCGGAAGCACATGCAGCTGCGTCGGCGGGGTTGTAACATGCCGCAACCCAACGCCGGGCTGCAACTGGTTGGCAACCAGTTCGCGCATCTTCGTATTGGGGCCGATCTTGCAAACCGACGGGAAGCGCTTGCGAATATCTTCCAATGACTTCGTCTTGTCGGCCACCGCGAGATAGACGTAGCTTTGCTTGAGCAACGCGCGGTTCTTGATGACGTGCATGTAAGATCCGGGTCCGCGCGCATCGAGATCGAGCGGCTCTACCGATCGATCGAATTCGCCCGACAACAGAGTCTGCAGCAGGTCGATCACCGGATCGAAGCAACCCTGCAAATTCTCATGATCGTATTCGGGCAGCTCGGGCGGGCGACGCTCTTTGCGGGTCAGGGTCGAAATCTCTCCCGCCATCGCGACAAGGTTCTCGAACATTCGCTCCGGGTGCACGGCCGGCATAGTCGCCAAATGGCGCAGAATTGCACTCCAGCGATTGAGCGACTGCAACAGCAGGAAAGCGCGATAGGTGTCCTGTCCGCCTTCCGTGGATTCCGCAGCGCGCAGGGCCAATTCACCTACCATCTGGTCTGCCCTACCTATGAGGTCGGACAGGGCGCTCCTGAGACGCGAAGCCCGGACGTCGACGGCAGGAGCAATGAAACGATCGTCGAAGATCAGCTTCTTGCCGGATACTTCGCGAATCCTTGCAACCCCCAGCAGCAGCCGACCGTCCGTCTCGTCGGGAGTCATGCCGAAACGCAGGTTTGGCGTTCCCGTTTCGATGGCTTCAATCGCACGGTCGGTCGAAAAATTGTCGCTGGTCTGCGTCTCGTTCACAGCAAAGCGCGCATCGAGCGATCCCGCTTCTGCTTCCGCGAACTCGATCGCGCCCGACTGGCGTGGCGGCAAGGTAACGTAAACGTCGGCGTCACGCACTTGAGCACTGACGGCCAGTGGTTCCGGCGGCGGCTGGTCGCCCGGGATCGAAAAAGGCGTCCCGTCAGGCATAATTCCTTTGGCGGACTTGATTGCGAACTGCCCAAGCTCGGCCAGCCCGACATCCACTTCGATTTCCGAGAATCCCCAGGAGTAAGGCTGCGTCCAATCGTGGCGAGCGCCGACGAACGATTCCATGAACCGGTCTTGCGCCTGAAAATGCTGCGGCCGCAGGAACATGCCTTCGCGCCATGCAACACGATTGCTATCGCTCATGCCTTGCTCCCCCTTTCCCGAGCAACTAAGCATACCGGGCGGGTCAGATAAAGCACGCTGTATGGCCCCGCGGGCATTTTTCTTTCGTTGTAGCAAACTTGGGCACGAGGGAATTGGAGCGGGAAACGACCTCTTTCGATCCGAAGACGTGGGTGGACCTCAAGCCGGTTTCCGCTCCGGTTGAGGATGCGCCAGCCGAGGCTGTCAAATCGACGAGGCCGAAACCGATCCTGTTTGCCGCGCCGGCTGCGCTGGTTCTCGCCGCTGGAGGTGCCTACTTCCTCTGGCCTAGTGGCGAAGCGGAGCCCACCCCTGTGCCCGCAGCAACCCCCTTGGCGGATGCGCCCACTCAAGCGTCGCCGAGCCCGAGTACGTCGGTAAGGATCGTTCAGGTGCGCGGCGTCGACGATCTCGGATTCTCCCTGGAAGCCATGGGCGTTGCAACCGGCGATGCCTTCACGATGGCCGAAGAAGCGATTGCAGCCCTGGGCACGCAGGAGCAGATGCGAGTTGCCGTTGAGCTCGAAGATGGTGGCGGCGGGCGGACCGTCCGTACGATCAGCGCAGAATTGCCGAACGGAACCACAGTGAAATTGACGCGCCAATCTGATGGAACCTTCAAGCGCGAGAACGTTCTCGACGCGGCCACCACGCAGGTGCGGTCGGTAACAGGCACGATCAACCAGAATACGTTTTATGCTTCGGCCGTGGAGGCTGGTCTGCCCGATAGCCTCACCACCCCCTTCGCCAAGGCATTTTCGTTCGATTTCGATTTTCAGCGCGAAGTGGCCATCGGCGACACCTTCTCCGCCACTTGGGAGGAAACCGTAACCGAGAGCGGCCGTAACACCGTTCCGCCCAAGCTGCTTTACGTCCGGCTCAATACTGCCAAGGGCAGCAAGACCTATTACGCCTTCACCCCTCCCGATGAGACCGTGCAACGCTGGTTCGACGAAAGCGGTCAGGGAAACGAGCGCGGGCTTATGCGGACGCCGGTCGACGGCGCACGGATAACGTCGAAGTATGGGTACCGCACGCACCCGATCTCGCGCGTACAGAGGAAGCACAACGGGGTCGACTTCGCCGCGCCGACCGGAACGCCGATCTATGCCTCGGGCGATGCAACCGTCGCGTTTGCCGCTCCGCGCGGGGCGGCTGGCAATTTCATCCGGCTCGACCACGGTGAAGGGATGCAGACATGGTATATGCACCTGAATGCCTTCGCGGAGGGTCTGGTGGTCGGCAAACCTGTCACGCAGGGCGAAATCATCGGGTATGTCGGGACCACAGGCGGATCGACTGGTCCGCACCTGCACTATGAGATCCGGATAAACGGCGAACCGCTCGATCCGCTGACTTTCGAGACATCCGAAGTCGAAGCCCTCGCTGGCGAGGCGCTGACCATGTTCACCACGCAGCGCGATAGCACCAAGGCTGCGATAGACCAGGGGAACTGAGCGCAACACTTCAGCTATGCGCCTCGGATGCTGGCGATTTCGGCTTTGCAAATGAAGACACCAATCCGCCGTCCCAGCTATACCTGCGACGCCCTTCCGATCCAAGATCGGCAATGACGGCCTCGATCTTTTCAAAGAACGGCGCGACTTCCTCCTCGGTGCCATCTTCCGCAAAGGTCACGAACACCCTTGGGTCCCAAAAACGGAACAGAACGACTTCCCCGAGTGGAAGACGGGCTGTCGTGAACTTTCGCAGGTGTCGGCGCAAAGCGGGCAGATCGAGCGCCGATTGACAGACGATGCCCCAGAAACCCCCGGATTCGTGCTTGCGCCAGAGATCAGGCAGTTGCTCGCCTTCATTGAGCTCAACCAAATATGGCAGTGCTGCCAGCGTCTCAGGATCGTATTCGTCTTCGTAAAGGCAAGCATACTTCGCGCATTCGGAGACAATCGGGTATAGCCGTGGGTCGGCCGCCCCATCTACGATAGCATACCACCCGGACATCTGCGTGCCCTAAGCGAGGCAGCGACGGCAAAACGGCTTGGCAGCCTTATGCGCCTCGATCAGCGCCTTGGCCTGGAGGTTCGGAGCGCTAAACGGCACCTTGCTGGACATGCCCATCCCCGCACCGGCTCCGCCGCCTCCGGCATTGGCGCTGTCGCCGATGAGGACCGTGGGCGCGCCCATGACAATGACACCGCCATGGGCGGTCATATCACCCAAGCGCGCCGCCGGAAGGCTGCCCACCAGGACCGTCAGCGAACCCTTCACAATCACATCGGGAGGACCAACGCACACGCATTGGTCGGTCACGCGCGCTTGCGGCATCATGACCGTCAAGACGTTGGGCTGCCCCTTGATGACCGGACCTCCGACATGCGGAACCGGTCCGGGATTGACCATCGGGCAGGTGTGCATGTCGGTGATGCGGGCGGCGGGGGGCATGATCTGTCCTGTCCTTTCCTCTTTGCGACCCTAAAGCGATGCGCGGCGCGATCCAGCCTGATCGAGCATGCGATTGTCTGTGTCGCCAACGACAAAGAAGCTGCCCCAGAAATAGGGGTGCGACGTGTCGGGAGCGGCAATCATTGTTCGCTGCGCCTGGTTGAGCGCGTTGGCGATGTCGTTCGTGCGACCGCTGCGGTAGAATTCACGCATGAATATTTCGCTCTCGCCCGTGTTCGGCGTCTGCCAATATGTCGCCATGACGGCGCGAGCCTGTGCGGCGAAAAACGAACGCACAAGCCCCTCAAGCGTTGAGCCGGGTTGAGAATCCCCGTTCAAACGCGCAGTGCGCTCGCCGATAGCCGAGGCCGTCTGGCACGCCGAAAGGACCACCAGATTTGCATCGAGTTTCAGCCCGGCAATCTCTTCAAAATCGAGCAGCAAGTCGGATTCGCCGTCATTGCCAAATGACGTGAGCAGCGCCGATGGGGACTCGAGACATCCGAACATGCCTTCCGTCAGACCATGCGTGGCAAAATGAAGGACCTTGTACTCGCCGAGATCCCCGCCCTCTTCGCCGCGACTGAGTACCGCCGTGTCCGAGAATGCCGCGTCGCTTACGAGCGTTGGGCCGTCCCTGAGTCCAAGCGCCTCCGCCGCGTAGCCGATTTCGTCCGATGGGATTGGAGAGAACCGGCGGCTTAGGCCTGCGAGCTGTGCCGGGCTGATCAGGCAGTTGCCGATCTTGATCCGATCGCCGGATCCCGGAACGGTTGTGATCGGCTGTGGAGAAGCGAAGCCGATCAGGTCTCTAGGCGCGTTCGACTGGGGCAAGTTTCGCGATACAATGAAGCTGCGTGGCGACATCGCGACGGAAGTCGGCATCAAGGTAGCCAGGAATTCGATCTGGCTGTAGTCGAACCGGTCTTCCTGTTGCGTGAACCGCAGCGCAGCCCCCCGATCGCTGACGAGCACCGAAGCAGGCAGCCCAGCCAGTACCGTGCCTCCGTCGACCACGAGCTCTTCCTTGCTGCGCAACACCTCGTCCACTTCGCGGAACAAGTTCTGATACAGCAATGCCGCGTCGGTCACGTTGAATTCGGTTAGTGTGCCCCGTGCGATCTGTCCGTCGATCGACGCTCGCAAATCGTTGGTGATCGCGAGAACCTCTTCGACGGTGGCACCTGGCCGGATCGAATGCGCGCGGCCCTTCTCGACGAGCATCCCGAACACGCGATCGCCCATCGCCGCGAACCGGACGTAGGCCTCACCGGGGCGCAAGACCGACTGGAGGTCGGCGAGAGCGGCTGGCTTGCTCGAAACTTGGCTTAGCCGCGACTCGCTCTGAAGCTCGGCGTCCAATTCGAAATAGGCCGATTGAAGTATTGTCCGCGCGCTTTCCAGCTCAGTTGTCGATTGACCGAGCTCGCGCGCATCCTCGATATCCAGCTCAAGTTGGCTGATCCGACGCAGCAAGTCGGTCTGTTGGCGTCGCTTGACCCCAATTCCGGAATCTTCCGCGACAATGTCCTGCAGGGCGCTAAGCTGGCGAGCGGCGCCTGTCTCGCCGACGATTTGCAGAACCTCGAAGTATCGACCGGCAGCCTCGCCGTCGCCTGCTTCCATCTGTAGAGCGAGCTGATCGAGATAGGGTTGTAGAAGCGACGTCGCGAAGCTCGCGCTTTCCTCGCGTGCATCGACCAGAACTTGCACGGCCTCGCCATAAGCCTCGTCCGTCTCCGACTGTGAGGCTCCCGATCGAGAAACCAAGGAAGCCCTCTCGAGCAGCAATTCCGCGATTGCCGGATCGCGACCCGTACCCGACCGCGCCAGCGCCCCGCGAGTCAACTCGATTATGGCATTGTCGAACGAATTGATCGCGGCCCGATAGTCGCCATTATAGGCCTGAATTCTGCCCGACTGACGCAGCAACCGGGCGTTGAGCCAGAACAGCCCATCCTGCCGGATCTTCGCTCCCGCGAGCGACGTGGCAAGCTCCTCCAGACCCGATTGCGCAACCGAAATCGAAGCATCGGCTCCCACAGGATTGTCCAAAGCAAGTTCCGCGACGCTACGAGCCCAATTCCCTTGAACCCGCAGGAATGCTTCTCGCAGGGCGTCCTCGTCGGGCAAGGCAATCGAATTGCGAACGTCGGCAGTCTCGGTCGGGGCGGAGTTCAGCCGCACCAGAGTGACCGGATCGCTGAGATCGCGCGCCGCGCCTAAGCCATCCTGCGAGAGGAAGGAAAGGATACTCCTCGCCGCTGCAAAATCCCTTTGGTTCAGCGCATCCAGGCCCCTGTATATCTGGAGCTTGGGTCTCAGAATTCTCTGCTCTGCGCTACCCAACCGAGAGATCTCGCGATCGGCCGCGTCAAGGTTGCGCCTTGCCGTTCCGAAGAATTCGATGTTCGAATCGGCAAGTCCTGCCTCGAGCAACAGCTCTGCACGAATCTGACCTGGCGCGTCGTCGGGCAAACCGGAAAGGGCGTTGCGCAGGAAGCGCGAAGCATCGGCGTGCAAACCCCGGAAGTTCAACGCTGTCCCACGGCCGAGGATCGTGGCCAAGGCTTCGCCCGCGGCCTCTTCGGTTTGTGCGAGGCTTGCACCCACTGGCAAGGCCGGAACGCTGGCCGGATTGACAGGCGACCGATCCGATCTTGCGGCATTGGGAGAATCCAGTCCGGCAAGAATGCGCGCTGCCTGATATCCAGCACCCACGGCATTAGGTGCGGAAGAGACTTGATAGGCGACCCCGCCATTGCTGCCTTCCAGGACGATTGTCGAAAAGCCGAGAGCCGGGTCGAGACAGCGTTTCGCCGTTGCGTTTGCAAACCCTTCAAGATCGGCCGCAATGCTTTCGCCGCAAGTCAAAGCCGCCGAAAATGCCGTCCGTTCCGAAGCCGAATCGAATGTTCGGATCCGCGAAAGCACGCCCGACGTGGCTCCGCGGCAATTGACCGAGAACGCATCGCTGTACTTGATGGAAGCGTCGCCATAGCTCTGGTCCGTCCAGTTCTGCGAAGCGGCGCACGGTTCGCCATTGGCGTTTGTGCCGAGCGAAAAGCCTGTCCTTTGCCCGGCTGGAAGGCTGGTTGCACATCCGGTCAAGACAAGGCTGACTGCCGCTCCGCCCAACAAGACCTTGGTCCACCGCAATGCGGGCATGCTCTTCATCTCCTTATGTACCGACACAAGCGCCATTTTCGTCCCGTTCGCAGTCTTCATCCGGTTGCGTTGCCGCATCTGAGAAGAGACCTTCATTGTTTGTACCCACCAGCGGATCGAAAGGTACCAGCAGGCCGTCATCCGCAGTCAACAGCTCCACAACCTCACGCGGGATCGAAATTGTAGTCGTCCCCACAATCGTGGTTACACAATCTGCACCGCTACCGATCACGCAACCATTGACTCGCGAGTCGGGCAGACGGACATCGTTGCCCAACAGGATAACATTGCTTCCCGCCAACGCTGCAGCGGTTCCTTCAAGACCGTTGATCTTGCCGAAGAACGCGAAAGTGTTGGTGTCGTCAGTCGCATCGAGGTTGAGGATGCCCGTGTTGCCGAATTCACCCAGCTCGATGCCGGTGAAGATCGTCCCACCTTCCACAGGCGGAGCGGTGTTCTGGAACAAGGTCGAATTGCCGTAACTGACAGAGATACTTCCGGCACGCAGATAGACCGGATCGGCAACTCTCGCGCCTCCGATACCCCCTGCCAGAAGTGGGTTGAACAGAATGGAGTTCGCATCGCCGACGATGTTAAGGGCAAGATCGCCGCTATCTCTGCCTGCAACGGCATCGATCAACTCCTGATTGCCGAAGACGATATCTTCCGCGCGCAGGTCAAATGTCGCATCGCCGAAGTCGATCGTCGCGGCTTCGATATCCATCGTTATCCGTTCGGCGAGCATCGTTCCCATGGCCGCGTCGCCGCCAAAACGGAACGTTCTGGCGTTTCCATTGCCCGAAATGTCACCCAAGATCCGGATCTGGCTTCCGGCTCCCGACGTCGCGACAATCACTTCGTTCGCGCCGGCCTGATCCGTGAACGAAACGCCGCCAATCTCGATCTGTTGATCAACAGCGTCGATCACCAAGGTTCCGGTGTCAATCAGAGCGAGTTCGGCGTCAGACAGCAGGTAGTCACCTGCTCCGTCGCCAATGCCGATCCCGACACCCGGCGCCGATCGCAAAGTCAGGCTAGCTCCGTCGACATCGACTGCGGCCAGCAAGTCGATATCCGCGCTTTCCAGTACCGCCGTCCCGCTGGCCTCAATCGCTCCGACGCTCAGGGCACCGCTCGATTGGATCGCCAATTCACTGGTATCGACACTCGCAACATCGGTGTCGCCATCGCTGATGATTGACGTGTCGCCGCCCGTAGTCGTTACTGTACCTACCGAGGTCGGGCCGGCGCTGACAATTGAGACATTGGCGCCGGAAACCGCGCCAGCAACGGCCAGGTCGGTCGGTGCAGTCGTGGTTCCAACCGAGAGGTCGCCGGAACCATTCAGGTCGCTATCCGCGACGGCGCTCGCGAGGTTGATCGCACCAGTTGCATCGAGCGTAACTGCATCAGTCGCAGCCAAAGCTCCGGCAGAGACATCTGCGGCGTTGGCGACAATCGCGCCTGCCGTGGCAGTAACGTCCTGTGCGACGAGATTGCCAACGGTCTCGATGCCCACGCTTCCAGCAGCAACATTGCCGGTGAATGTGACCGACGACGGCACAGCGACGCCGCCAACTGCCAGAGCTCCGCTTGCGCTCACTTCATTGGCTGAGACATCGCCTGTCGTATCGATCGCGATATCGGCATCTGCCGCAAGGTCGCCGAGGCTTAGCGTTCCGCCACCGGTGCTATCGACGTCGATCGCCCCTCCACTCATACCGGCGGCCGCAGAAGAGATTGCGTTGACCGTAACGGAATCACCGGCACCGACTACGACATTCCCACCGGTAGCTTCGATAGTGCCGACGGTGATATCGCCGGAACTGGTCAGGATGCTGTTCACGCCCGAAGCTGCTCCGGCAATCGTGAGATCGGAAGGCGCGTCTATGGTCCCAACCGAGAGGTCACCAGTCCCATTCATATCGCTGTCTGCCAGGGCACTCGCCAACGCGATCGTTCCCGCGCCGTCGGCCATGACATCGCCGCTCGCCTCAACGGTTTGTGACGAGATATCGGTTGCGGACAGTGTCACATTTCCGCCCATCGCCGTCACATTCTGCGAAGTCAGAGTGGTGCCAGCCACTAGGTCGACATTGCCCGATGCCACAACGTCGTCCGTCGTCGCCGAGCCACCAGAACGGACGATGGCATCACCCGCGACTGCGCCGACTGTGCCGGTTGATAGGCTATCTGCAGCCTGAAGCGTCACATTCGCTCCGGAAGTCGCTCCGCTGACATCGAGCACAGTTGGCGTGGTGGCTGTGCCGATCGAGACATCGCCTGCGAGATCACCGTCGCTGTCAGCCGTCACACCTGCAAAGGCTATCGGACCCGCGGCGTCTGCGGAGACGCTTCCACTTGCTGTCACGTCGAGTGCGGTAAGTGACGATCCATCAAGATCGATATCGCCAGCGGTCGCAGTCAGATCCTGTGCATCCACATCGCCGGTCGCAAGCACATCGATCGAGCTCGCCATGACATTGCCGGAAAGGTTTACCGAGCTCGGAGCAGCGGTACCGCCGACTTCAACTGCGCCGACCGCCGTAATCATACCGGCGGCAAGCGAACCGGTCGTGTCCAGCGTGATGCCGGAATCCGCAGCCACATCACCCAGATCCAACGCACCGCCAGCGGTGCTGTCGACATCGATGTTGCCACCGACCATGCCTGCGGCGGTTGCGGTGATCGACGTGGTTGTGATGTCGCCCGTAGCTTCGAGCATCACGTCTCCACCGGTTGAATTGACGTCGCTAATGTCGATGACGACGCCTCGGACCGTGATATCGCCATTATTCGAAATGCCGTTCACGATGGTGTGGTTGTCAGCCTGAAGGGTGACTGCCGCACCGGTAACTGAGTTGGTAATCGTCAGTTGGCCCGGCGCCATCATCAACCCGACTTCGACATCGCCCATGCCGCTCATGTCGCTGTCGGCGGTGATGGTGTCGGCGGTGATCGAGGTGGTGGCGTCGGCGATGACGTTGTTGGTCGCCTGCGCCGTGCCGACCGTCAGCGTGTCGCCCGACAGAACCAGGTCGCCGCCTGTGGCCGTGGCGGTGGTGACGTTCAGCGTTCCGGCGTGCAGCGAGGTGTTCACACCGCTCGCCGTGCCAGTCACCGTCAGTTGCGACGGAATGGTGGTGCTGCCGATCGACAGATCGCCGGCCCCGCTCGTGTCGCTATCGGCGGTCGCATTCGTGAGAGCGATCGTCCCCGCCCCGTCAAGCGCAATATTGCCGGTCGCGCCGACATTGGCGGCCGCGATCGAGCCGACGTCGATGTCGATGTCACCCGCATTGGCCGTCAGATCCTGCGCCGTCAGCGTGCCGGCCGCCGCGCCGTCGATATCCATGCTGCCAGCCACGACATTGCCGGCAAAGGTCGTCGAACTCGGCATGGCGGTCTGACCAACCGTAAGCGCACCGGTCGCGTTCACGGCGCCAGCCATCAGAGTGCCGCTCGTATCCAGCGCAATACCTGCATCGGACGTCAGATCACCCAGATCCAGCGCACCACCACCCGTGCTGTCGACATCGATGCTGCCGCCCGTCGTCGTGATCGACGCCGTCGTGACGTTGCCCGACGCGGAAAGCGTTGCGTTCGCGCCGGTCGCATTGACAATCGCGGCCGAAAGCGCGCCTGCTGTTGCTGTCAGCGAAACGGCCCCAGCAGTCGAAGTTACATCGGCAAACGTCGCCGAGCCGCCAGTAGCGCTGACGCCAGCACCGCTCGTGGCACCGGCGAAGGTGAGCGTCACGGGTGCAGTGGTGGTTCCAATGAGCACGTCACCGGCACCGCTCGTGTCGCTGTCGGCCGTTATGCTTGCCGCTGTGATCGACGTCCCACCATCGAGCACAATGTTCCCGGTCGCGCTGAGTGCGCCGAGAACTTGCTGGTTCGCTTCGACGTCAATCACGCCTGCGGTCGCCGTGATATCCTGAGTCGAAACCGAAGCCGTTGCCAGCAGATTCACGCTGGCTGCAGTCACGGTGTCCGTGAGGCTGATCGTAAGCGGGGTCGAAGTCGAACCGACATCGAAGGTCCCACCGGCATTCACAGCAGCTGCCGCGACCGAGCCGGATGTATCCAGCGCGATGCCGCCATCCGACATCAGGTCGCCAAGGTCGAGCGCACCGCCGGCAATGCTGTCGACGTCGATAGCCCCGCCCATCAAGAATGCATCTTCGTTCGACGTGATCGACGCCGTTGTGATGTTTCCGCCCGCCGAGAGGATTGAGTCACCTCCGGTCGAAGTCAACGCGTCGGCATCGATCGAGGTGCCAGCAGTGATGGTTAGGTCACCATCGGTTGCGTCGATATCCTGACCGACTACGAACGAGTTCGAGATGATCGTGATCGCATCGGCCGAAACATTGCCGGTGAAGGTCACACCGCTGGGGTCGATCCCTGCGCCGAGGGTCAGGTCGCCGAGAGCGTTGATCGAGGCAATCGTCATCGGACCGAGCGAGTCCAGCGTGACATCGCCGTCGGTCGTCAGGTTGCCGAGATCTAGCTCGCCACCGAACGTGCTCGCAATTTCAATGAAACCGTTGAGGACACCGGGCTCGTTTGCCGCGATATCGCCGGTGGTCACGTCAGCCTGACCGAACAGACGGACACCCCCGCCGCCATTCGCATCGAGGTTCAGGGTCGTCACGAATATGCCGTCCATGAAGATCGTGCCGGCTTGCGTGGTCACATCGCCTGTCAGGATGTCGCCGGCCAAGGCGGTAGCGGACACAGCTCCATCGGCATTGATAGTGCCGAGATCGAGATTGCCGCCAAGGCTGTCGACGGTGACCGAGCCCCCCACAAGCAGGAAGTCTTCGTTCGACGTGATCGAGGCGGTAGTGATGTCGGCTACCGCCTGCAGGATTACATCTCCGCCCGTCGCGCTCAGAGCGCCCGCGTCGATTGCATCGGCAAAGACATCGAGAATGCCGTCGGTCGCTTCGATATCAAGCGCAGTAACGAGACCGTTGGCATCGATATCGACATTATCGGCGCTGACATTGCCAGTGAACGTCACCGTCGACGGGATCGCAGCTCCGCCGATGGTCAAATCGCCAAGCGAAGTGATTGTATCGGTTGTCAGCGCCCCGCCAGTATCCAACGTGATATTGCCGTCGGAGCTAAGTGCTCCCAGATCGAGAGTGCCGGCACCGCCGCTGTCCACGTCGATGAAGCCATTTAGGACACCCGGCTCGTTGGCCGTGATCGAGGCCGTCGTGATGTTGCCCGCGGCGGTCAGTATCACGCCCCCTCCGCCATTGGCATCCAGTGCGCCGGTATCGATGTTGTTAAGGGCGTTGAGGTTGATGTCGCCAGCGACGGTGGTGACAGCGCCGGTCGTGATGTTGATGGCAGCATCGACATCGGTCAGTCCATCGGACGCAATCGTTCCCAGATCTACCGATCCTCCGGTGCTGTCGACGTCGATCGCGCCGCCCATCAGGAACGCGTCTTCATTCGACGTGATCGAAGTCGTCGTGATGTTGCCGGTCGCCTGCAGGATCACGTCGCCGCCAGTTGCGCTGACGTCGCCAGCGTCGATCACACCGGCATTGATGTCGAGATTGCCGTCGGTCGCATCGATCGCCAACCCGCTCACCGTGCCGGTCGCGTTGATGTCGATCACATCCGCGTCGACATTGCCCGTGAAGGTCACCGTGGTCGGCGTCGTCATCCCACCGATTGTCAGGTTTCCGAGCGTGGTGATCGTTGAGGTCGTCACGGTACCGCTTGTATCCAGCGCGATGTTGCCGTCGCTGGCAAGCGCTCCGAGATCGAGCGTCCCGCCGCCTGTACTGTCGACGTCGATAAAGCCGTTCAGCACTCCCGGCTCGTTCGCCGTGATCGAGGCCGTCGTGATGTTGCCGGGCGAGGTCAGGATTACTCCTCCGCCGCCATTGGCATCGAGCGCACCGGTGGTGATCGACGCGGCGTCGATGTCTATGTTGCCCGCGGTCGTGGTGATATCGAGCGATACGAACGGGTCGAGCGTTGTAAAAGAGAAGCTCGCAGCGGTGATATTGCCCGTCAGGTTCAGCAGGGCCGGCATGTTGAGAGTGCCGATATCGAGCGCGCCCCCGGCGTTCACGGTGCCCAGCGTCAGATTGCCCAGTGTGTCGAGCGTAATCAGACCATCCGATGTCAGGTCGCCGAGGTCGAGAATTCCTCCCGCGGTGCTGTCGACATCGATAGCGCCACCAAAGCCGCCGGACTCGATCGACGTGATTGAGGTCGTGGTAATGTTGCCCGGTGCTGTCAGCGTTACATCGCCACCGGTTGCACTCAGATGGCCCGCAGTGATGTTCGGCGCATCGATATCAATAACACCGGCAGTGGCAGTGAGATCGTTGACCATCACGTCGGTCAGCGAATTGATGATGAACTCAAGCGCAATCTGACTGCCTGTCACGATGATCATCGAAGGCATGGCAGTGCTGCCGATATCGATCAGACCCCCGGGCGCATTGAGATCGTTGTATTGCAGGATCCCGAGCGTATCGAGAGTCACGTTGGAATCGGCAGTGATATCGCCGAGATTGAGGTTTCCGCCGCCAGTGCTGTCGACATCGACCGAACCGCCATTGCCCATCACGCGATCGGCGGTGATCGAAGTCGTCGTGATCGCGCCAGATGCACTCAGGATCACGTCGCCGCCTGCCGCGCTGAGATGGCCACCGAGGATGGATCCGGCCAGAATGTTGAGATCGCCGTCAGTCGCTGCAATATCCACCGACGTCACTGCACCGGTCGCGTCGATATCGACCATATCGGCGCTTACATTGCCGGTGAAAGTGACCGTGGCCGGGATCGCGGTCCCGCCGATAGTCAGGTCGCCCAGCGAACTGATCGTATCAGTGGTCAGCGCACCAGTCGTGTCGAGCGCGATATCACCGTCTGAGGACAGCGAGCCGAGATCCAGCGTCCCGCCGCCGGTGCTCTCGACATCGATGAACCCATTGGTCGCACCGGGCTCGTTTGAGGTAATCGAAGCTGTCGTGATGTCGCCAACAGCGGTCAGGATTGCACCGCCGCCGTCATTGGCGTCGAGCGCGCCCGTATTGATCGCGCCGCCTGCATTGAGATTGATATCGCCTGCGACCGTCGTGACGCTGCCCGTGGTGATGTTCACGAAGGCATCGACGTCGACCAATCCGTCAGCATTGACCGTTCCCAAGTCGACCGAACCACCTGTGCTGTCGACATCGATTGCACCGCCCATGTTGAACGCGTCTTCGTTGGACGTGATCGAGGTGGTGGTGATGTTGCCGGTCGCCTGCAGGATCACATCGCCGCCGGTCGCGCTCACCGCGCCCGCGTCGATCACGCCGGCATTGATGTCGAGATTGCCATCGGTCGCATCGATCGCGAGGCCGGTCACGGTGCCGGTGGCATTGATGTCGATAATGTCCGCATCGACATTGCCCGTGAACGTCACCGTCGTCGCCGTCGTCGTTCCGCCAATGGTCAAATCATTGAGCGTGGTGATCGTGCTGGTCGTGATCAGGCCGCTCGTATCGAGCGCAATGTCGCCATCCGAAGACAACGCGCCCAGATCCAGCGTTCCGCCGCCGGTGCTCTCGACATCGATAAAGCCGTTGGTCGCACCCGGCTCGTTCGAGTTGATCGACGTCGTCGTAATGTTGCC
>JAAUYH010212077.1_pt1 | contig 32998 bp, 24 predicted proteins | sample 7278061 | NCBI WGS metagenome assembly JAAUYH01 (sample SAMN14350203, study PRJNA611818) | marine sediment metagenome | isolation source: surface marine sediment (0.6m) | place: French Polynesia: Moorea | collected 2018-08 | reverse complement strand
GTCCGTCTCGACTCAGAGCGATCGCCATGACTGCTTCTGAATGACCTTCGAGAGTTTGCAACAATTCTCCCCTTTCGAGATGCCAAATTTTGACGGTTTTGTCTGCGCTACAACTAATTACATATTCAGCATCTGGACTAATAGCAACAGTCTTAATAGCTCCTAAATGACCTGTTAAGTTGCGAAGCAATTTCCCGGTTCTTAAGTCCCATAGTTTAATAATTTTATCTTCACCAGCACTGGCTATAATTCGATCGTTTGGACTAATAGCAACAGTCTTAATAGCTCCTTGGTGTCCTTTGAAAGTGTGTTTTAGTGCTCCTGTTTTTATATCCCAGATTCTTACACTTTTATCTTCACTACCGCTAATTACCCGGCAACTGTCAGCAGTAATTGCCAAACAATGCACCCATTCTTTATGTCCGAAAAGTGTCTGAAATGATTCTCCAGTTTGCAAGTTCCAGAGTTTAATTTTATGACTCCCACTGGCGAGAGTTTTTCCGTCTTTAGCGATCGCCAGGGAGCGAATTTGCTTTTTGTGTCCGAAGAGAGTACGCTGAAGTTTTCCTGTTTCTAAGTGCCAAATTTTGAGATAACTTCTGTGTTGGCTGCGATCGCTACTAACAACAGTCTCCCCGTCAGGAGCGATTGCAAAAGTTAAAAGTGCTTCTGAATTTAGTTTGAGTTTGTTTGTCGAAGTTGCTTTAGCTTGGTTCAACTCCCATATTTCGATAATGCTATTGCGATCGATACTAATTAGACGTTGACTTTGAGAATTACTAGCAAAAGAAACTATCTTTGCAGAGACTCTAGTATGGGTAAGAGCTAAAGAAAAATTAGCTGACGTATCTTGCTGAGATCGCTTTTTGCTGTCTGCAATTGACTCGAGCAGACTCTCTACTTGCTCCACAGCTCCCTCGTCTCCCAAGTTTAGCAAACAGGCTTTGAGATTTTCTAGATATTCTCGGTCTTGGATTGTTAAGGTAGATTCGATCGCTTTTAAATCCTTCAAGCCTTTCTTCTCCGATAATTGACGCTGTTGCAGCCATATTTTCAGGGAATATTCTATTTGTTGTTTCGCTAAATAGCTATCCGGTAAATGAGTTAAGCTCTCAGCTAATTTCAAAGCCAATTCTGGCATCCAGTACGGTCTTTGTGCGGCTAAAACTTGAAATACTTCTTGATAAATAGAAACTGTAGTCGCGATCGCGCCTTGGAGTAATTTTTGCTCGGCTACGTTTTCAACTAACTTTGGTAATAATTCTGGTAAAAGAGGAGCGCGATCGTAATTAACCAAATAGTGAATGTCACTCATCCAACCTGCTACTAAACAGTAACAAACGCTTACAAACTGACAAAGTGCATCTATATCTTTGTTGCTAAATTGATATTCAATTTCGAGATCTTTTAGATCGATACCTGCACTCTGCAATCGTTCTGCTTCTTCTAAAATTGCCAGATTGATTGCATTTATCCCGCCGATTTTTTGAATTTCTTCGGTAGTTTTACCCAATAGTAACAGTTTTTCTTGCGCTCTTTTCCATTGTTTCGCTCTTGCTTTTGCCGACTCTTCTATTAACTCGGGATAAGATATTTTGAAGATAGTTTTATAGCAATATTGTTGCTGTCCCAAACCCCAATAAGCCATCCTAAAATAGAGATAATCGCCTTCAAATTCTGACTCTAAAATTAAAGTCGGCTCTGATTTTAGCATCCAAAATAGAGCTTTAATACTCGCTTCACCATAAAAATTCTGGCTTTCCCAAGCTCCACCTAAAAATTCTGTCGGTCTAATTTGAGAGTGTAAGGAATAGTTTTCACTCAAAAACTCTCGCAATTCTTGAGTTATTCTAGATTCAATTTCTTCTGTTTTTAAATCAATTTTATCTGATAATTTTAACGATAATTTAGGCGGTGCAATTAAAACCTTTAACGGTATTTCTTGACGTTCGCGAGGTTGTAATAGTTGAATTGGTAATAATCTTAAGGGCCAGAGATCGAAGATTTTTTTTACTTCTGGCAAAAGCAGGGTTGTTTCTCTTTGATAGGCTGCTAGTTGTAAAATTGTCTGGCGTTTTTGGTCTAGTAATTTTTGTTGTAGTGCTTTTTCCTGTTGAAAACGCTGCTGTTGGTAATCTAAACTAGCTCGACTTATTGATGATGTTACGTCTTTAACTATATTTTGAATTTCTATTGTTTTCTGATAGGCAATTTCAGCTTTTTTTTCTGTCAAATTGAGTTGCTCTTTTTCGACTTCAATTTCAGAGCTAATTCCCAGAGAATCGAACATCATTTTTGCTTGATGTTTTTGCTGTGTTTTTAACTCGCCTTGTATTTCATTTAATAAATTGCTAGTTCCTGCATAAACTATTGTTTTAAAAACAGGACTGGCTACTCTAAATAATAAATTTAACCATTGTTCCATAAATAATTTGCTTATTTGTTAGTGGTTAGTGGTTGGTTGTCGTTTGAGTAATGTAACTTAATAAAACTATCAAAAGCATACCACGCCAAAACATACCAGGGAATAGCTTCGATAAGTAGACCTTTGTTTAGCAACTGTCGCAAGGCTAAGACACCAAAGCTAAGGGGTACTAGAAAACGCAAGTCGATCGCCTCGTCGGTTGCTAGTTTAACTTTTCGATCGAGCTGAGAAAAGCTGCCGATTACTTCTGCTGCCGCTCGAGATCGTCCGTCGTTATTTTTTGCTTCAGAAATGCGCTCGGGCAAAATTACGCCTAATTCTGCCAAAATAGTGCTTATTTGCGGAAAATCGAGCCGATCTTTGCAGTACAGAATAGTAATACTCCCAGTCTGTAAATTAGTCCGCAAGCGATCGATCTGCAAACGCTCTTGCAACATCTGAGTAATTAGATCTATTTGCTGCTGTTCGCGATATTCCTTAGCAATTCGCAACCTCAATCTTCCCGGAGTTTGACTGATAATCTGGGCAATTATTGTTGAAGATTGAGAGTCAATTTCTAGTAATTGGGGTATTTGCCCCAGCATTTTTTTGTTATTTTCATTTATCATTTTTTTCCTCGATCAAGTTTGCAACTATTTGTTTTTTATAGCGATCGATCTCTATCTAGAATATATGCTTAGTCTTTTTTTTAAGCAGTTTTAACCTTGGGTATTTACGAAGGAGAATTGCTAAAATATTAGCTGGAAAATCTACTTTTAATACATCTGAGATTCCTGAGTTAGAAACGGGTCGTAAGCTGCTCGAATTATTGAGATCTAACTCAGGTTGCGATTCAATTCTTGATGTTTTTTAACACTAGCTGACTTCGGGATTGGCTTCGATAGAATCGAGGTTTTTTTCGGACTGCTCTGCTAGTTCCACCTTAGCTTCTGCAACTAGATCTTCAAAAACTTCTCCAGCTTCAGCAATAACGCCCTTAGCTTTTTGGTAGGCAACGATTCCACCTTTAATAGCTGCTTTAGCCATCGGTTTGCCAACTTTAGCGACAGCAGGAATAAAGAAAGGAGCGAGAACCACTGCGCCCATACCTGCTATAACTCCTGGAACGCCTACTTTGTCAGCTACGTCTTCTAAGAGATCTTCTGGTTTAAATGCCATAGACACCTCCCTTAGCAAATATTTTATATAACCATCTAATATTATTTTAATATGTTAGCCCGATTTCAATTATTTCGGTAACATCTTTATAGGAAAAAATATATTCTCGTTAAAAAAATAAACTGGCATATGGATCTATAAAAATTTAAGGGCAAATTTGGGCAAGCTAAAAGAAGATTTAATCTTAATTAAGTGATGATTTAAATTATGAATGGCAAAGGTAAAATATTACAACCAGTAAGAACAATAGAAATTTATCAAAAACCGCCTTCTCCTAAAAATTTTTTAGCTGGTGAAATCATCTTTGAAAAAGGAGAGTCAGGTGATTTGGTGTACGGCATCATTGAAGGAGAGGTCGAGATTTCGGTTCAGGGAAAAGTAATAGAAACGATCGAAAAAGGTGATGTTTTTGGTCAGAGTGCATTAGTTCAGCCAGAACATAAAAGAGCTTCCACAGCTAGGGCTAAAACTAATTGCTTTATCGCCTTCGTCGATAAAGAGCATTTTCTCTTTGCTGTTCAGCAAACTCCTACTTTTGCCCTGCAGATACTCAGGAGTTACTCTAATCGTGTTCACATTTTAAGACAGACTATTCTCGATATTTGAGTTCTCCGGCCGTAGAGGTTCAACCTGGAAGCCACTCTTGGTAATTTTAATTCAAATGGAACTGAGAAGGATATTGCTAATCTTACCTTCAACTCTAGACCCTGGAATCCGAGGGTTCATGCGGTTGAAACATCTCAAGAGCGTAGTTTTGCCCCACCCCGATGGCCCTATCAAGACAAAGATTGTATTTTTGAGTATTTCTAAAGAAACATTGCGGAGTGCCAGGAAGTCACCATAGAAAACAGAGACATTTTCCGCTTTGAGAACAATCTCCTGCCGATCGAAAGAGTCGAAATCGGGTGATAATGTTGATTCAATCATAATAATCCACCTCCCGGCTGCGATCTCGAAGAGATCCGCTTCGCAGTGCGAAATTGTTTCAAGAGTAAAGACAAAAGGTTAAAAGTTAAGCCTTTTTTCCTTTTGCCTTGTTTTTTATCCGGTTTCAGCTTCAACTGTCAAGACTTTTTGAGTTTCACTTTCAGCTAATTCAGCCTTGCTTTCGGCTACGATATCTTCAAAAGCTTCTTTTGCTTCTGCTAAAACTCCTTTGGTTTTTTCGTAGACCAAAATGGTACCTTTAACGGCCGACTTGGCTAGCGGTTTACCAACTTTTGCCAGTCCGGGGCCGAGGATCGGTGCGAGAATTACTGCACCAGCACCAATAACAAGACCTGGTAACCCAAAGTCTTCAACAAAATCGCCGATATCAAAGTCAAAAATTTCAAAAGACATAATACACCTCCATAAGGTTTAACTTCCATCGGTAAGCAAAGGACGCAGACCGTTCACTCCAGCAATCACGCTAGAACCGTTGTTAATTAAAGTTGCCGTCATCGGATTCATTCCCACCGTGGAGGCGATCGCCAATCCGTAAATATTTGGTATAGCAACAATTCCGGTATTTTGATGGATAATTTCCCGAGCGTGTCGCGCAATAGCGATCGCCTCCACTAAACCCCAGAGATCGTTTTTCATTAACACCACATCTGCTGTTTCTCTAGCAACGTCCGATCCGTCCCGAAACGATACGGATACGTCTGCATAGGCGAGGCCGGCAGAGTCGTTAAGACCGTCTCCAACAAAAGCAACTGTTTTGCCACGATCGCGCAAGTTGCGGATCACTTCGGCTTTGCATTCGGGAAAAGCTTCGGCGCAAACGCGATCGAGCGGAATTTTTAGTTCTTCGGCAACTAGATTGGCTCGCTGTTGGTTATCTCCAGTCAGCAAATAAATTTCTATGCCGAATTTTGCTTGTAAGGTTTGGATAACTTGTTTGCTTTCTGGACGTAGGGGATCTGTATATTGAATTGCTCCTTGAATTTCGCCGTCACTGGCAACGTAGATTGTGGGATAACCAATTTTTTGTAAATCTGGATAGGGTTTGTAGAGCGGCTCGAAATCAATTCCTTCTCGATCGAGGTATCTTTTACTGCCGACTAACACAGTTTGTCCTTCAATTTCGGCACGAAGACCCAAACCTACTTGATATTTCCACTTACCTCGCGGCAAGATACTAATTCCCAAAGATTGAGCGTAACGCATAATTGCTTCTGCGACTGGGTGAGTAATTCTTTGTTCGGCCGCAGCAGCTAATTCTAGAACTTTGTTAGCTTCGAGCGAGCGAGCGACAGTTTTAATTTCGACGATCCTAATTTCTCCTCGAGTTAAAGTTCCTGTTTTATCGCAGACTAGCGCATCTACCTCTGCTAATTTTTCTAGAGCGCGTCCGCAACGAATTAAAATACCGCTTTTTGCTGCAGCAATTAGAGCCGCCATCACCGTAGTCGGCACAGAAACCCTAATTCCAGTAGCGAAGTCGATAGTCAGCACCGAAGCAGTTCGAGCAACGTTTCGGGTGATAGTCAAGACAGCACCTCCCAATAGTAAAGTAGGCAAAACAGCGCGATCGGCAATTTTTGCGGCGTAATTCTCCATGCGGGTATCGTGGACTGGAGCTTCTTCAATTAGTTGAATGGTACGCCCTGCTCTAGTATCTGCACCAACTCTTGCGGTTAGGATATAAATCTGTCCTTCCCTGACTAGGGTAGAAGCATAAACTTCTTGCCCTTTAGTGCGTACTACTGGCATCGCTTCTCCGGTCAGTTTTTGCTCGTCAATTAGTGCTTTTCCTCTCAGAATAGTTCCGTCAACGGGAATCTGTTCGCCAGGATAGACAATTACGGTATCTTCTGGCATCACTCGTTCGAGCGGAATTTGTTGCTTGCAACCGTCTTTTTCTACCCAAACAAACTGGGATAAAGAACCGAGCAAATCCAAAGTCCGACGGTGAGAAGAACGGGCAGTATGGTCTCTAATTGCTTCTCCTAGTTCGATCAACACGACCATGCTGCAAGAAGTGAGGAAATGACTTTGGCTGGTGACGATCGAAATAGCACTGAGATCGAGAAAGTCAGTATTGAGTTTGCCTTGGTTAAAAATGCTTTCCCAGGCTCGTCGCGCGATCGGCAAACTAGCAATAGCAATAGTTCCTTGAATAATTCCTGGGGAAATGGCTAACCCCAAAGGCCATGCTAGCAAAGAAAGAGCAGTGGCTGTAACGGGCAATTTCATCGCTGACCAATAACTAGGTTCGACCTCTTCTGCCTGGGTCAACGTCCTTTGATGGGCGATACGGCTCTTGGGATTGCTAGCTAGTTGAATCATTTGCTCTAAATCTAAGCGGAATCGCGCTTCACTATAACCTTCAGATTTGTAGTAAATCGTCACAGAAGCCGCAGCAGGTTTGAAGCTAATCCTTAAGATTCGATCGTCTAAGGCCGCAATAGCTCGCAGCGATCTAATATATTCGCGATCGTGGATAATTTGAGGAATTCGCACTCTTACTCGACCTGGAGTCGCGTGAACAATTTTATAGGCGACCTTGAAGCGATCGTTAGCCGAGCCGTTATTCTGAGCAACTAAAGTCAATTTCCCGTTTAAATTTCCCTGGTTGCCGGAGATCCTACCAGGGCCTTGTTCTAGTCCTTCCATATCACCCCCTTCGTCCTCGTTCGCGACGCGATCGATATTATTCGCTCGAACAGCTTTTCCTCAGCCGCTTTCTCCCGAATGCTTTTTAGTTGCTTTAACTCAAGTTACCGGATCGACAGACGAGCTATTTTCGTGATGATTAAGTACGTAGCGATCGCGCCCCAGCTATGCATTCTCAGCACTCTCACCGTTAGCAGTCCAATTATAGGCGGGATAAAGGCTTTAAGTCTCTTGCAGGCTTGCGAAGAGGCTTGCGAGCGAGAAAATGTTGTTGTTGCATCCGAAGAGAATCCCGATATCTCTGAAATACCGCATCGTTCGAGAGAGTCGCACAATTGAACTTGTGACATTTTATTAGACTCAAAGACGATTAGCAAGCTACCTGTTTTCTCGTTGCTGCGTACTTCGCTGATTCCTTCTTGTTGCTGTAATTGCTGTTCTCTTACCTTTAAACTGCTTCTGAGATTACTGTCCGTAATTCGCAGCCTTACCCGTCCAGCAATAGCATGCACTAAATTTACCCCGTTAGTAAAACGAGTTTGTAATCGTTCAACCATTTACTTTAACTTTATATAAGTCGATCTTAAAAATCGGTTGATACTATCACTAATATTATACGATCGTTTGGCAATTAATTACTTAGAAAAATACCATTTTTTAAAAACAAAAAAAACAAGCTCGTACGATAGACATCTCCAAAATTTAATAAAATGAAAAAAAGGCATGGTTTTAAAATGCCCGAATCTTGGTTACAAAACAGTACAAATTGCAACAAAATTCAAAGACTGCCAGCATAATCCAAAAAACAGAATAAAACTGGAGATTTAAGCCGCGATCGCGGTATTTTTTTAAGGTATAAAATTCCTCTAACGATATCAAGCTCAACTGTAAACTTACGAGCTATTTCAGCTAATTTTAGTCGAGTATTTGAGCAAAAGCTAATAATATTATTTCTCAAATATTTCCAAATAGTTAAAAATTATATTTTATATTGAGAGAAAATCCTAAATAGCTTGTTTTGCTTAGTTTATGAGATTTAATTTTAAAATTTTATTCATTAACTAAGTCTCTAGTTACTTTTGAGAATCTGTATAATAGTGCTGCAGGTAACGATCGCTTTTTTGTCAATCCCAAAGGCAATAATATCAATTTCCTAAAATAATGCTACAGATCGATTTTCCGAATCTATTGCCTATTGCCTATTGACTATTGCCTATTGCCTATTGTCGCCGAAGTCTAACAACTTTAAACAGAATTGGTATAACAATGCTGATACTGACGGTAACACTATTACTGGTGGTGTTGGTGCAATTACTCCAGCTCAAATTACTGTAACTGCTAGTGTAACTAATCCAAGGGACGCAGTTGTTAATGTTGCTGGTATTGTTGTAGCTTTATTACTTGGCGTTAATGTGGCTAGCGTACCTGCGGCAATAGATGGAAATGCTTTATTTCCAGGTTCAATTCTGATTGCTCAAATAATTTTAGTTTAAGAGCATAGTATTTAGTTTTGGGGACGATTTTAAGGTCTTCCTCGATCGCTTGAGGAACTGATCCAGAATTAAATTGAATTTGCTTGAGAAACAGCAATTGCCAGTTAAAAAATCAAAAAACTTTATGTTGTCTTTATGAAAGTTGGATCTTTTTGCCGCAAAATATCTATCTGATAGAGCAGGTATGAAATAGAATTAGATGGAATTTAAACTAAAAATTGGCGATCGCATTTTTGAAGATCGAGATATGCTATCTAAATTAGCTGGATATCAAATGATTCCCCAGCTAGCCAGAGAAATTATTATCGAAAATGCAGTTGCTGAGATTGAATGTACTCCTGAAGAAGAAAAGTTAGCCTTACAACAATTTTGTCAGCAAAACCAAATTCCCAATCCCGAACAGCTTGAAGTTTGGCGAGAAAAAAATTGGCTCAGTCCCGAGCAACTGCAAAAAAGAATCCTTTTAAATCTTAAAATAAGCAAATTCAAGCAAAATACTTGGGGCCCTCAATTAGAATCGGAATTTCTCCAGCACAAAACAAGATTGGATAAAGTCATTTATTCCCTAATTCGTACCAAAGATCCCGGTATTGCTCAAGAACTTTATTTTCGACTTTTAGAAGAAGAAAATTCTTTTAGCGATCTCGCTAAGAATTATTCCCAAGGGCCAGAAGCTAATACAGGTGGTTTAGTCGGGCCGGTAGAAGTTGGATCGCTTCACCCCCAACTCGGGAAAATACTCGCTAGCAATTCACCTGGAGAAATCATTTCACCTTTGGCTTTAGGGGAATGGATGGTAATTGCTCGTTTGGATCGAATGATTCCCGCTCAATTAGATGAAACAACTCGTCAGCGATTGTTACAAGAAAAATTCCAAGCTTGGTTAGTAAAACAAATTCAAGAGCAGGTTTCTTTAGAAACTACTGAAATAGCTAACCTGAGCGAATGAAGATCGGATTCTTGCTGCGCTTCCGGCTTGTTTAATCGAGGCGATCGGCAGCAAGTTTTGCTCGAAGAAAATTTCTTATTTGCAGGGTAACTTACATAACATTACTTAAGGAGATAATTATTTAATCAATTAAAAAATAACCATCGCAAGCTGATTTTAACCTTGCTCTCCCTTCAATTTTGTCTTGTCCTTCTCGTGTTGCAACTTAATAGAGTGAAAATCAATTTTAATATTACTCAAATATATAATTAAATATGTAAACAGGAGATACAACAATCTGAAGTTTGTCAGAGAATTTAAAAAATGATGATTTTTAAAATGGTAAGTTCTAGTGAAATATTAATCAGGAAACTACCAACAAAAATATAAAAAAATGTAAAAATACCGTAAAAAAGAGAATACATAAAGCAAGTATCAAGTAACACGATAACTCTTGCTAACGAGAAAAACAGACACGGACAAAATTTTAAGTTTGATTCTGAAAAAAGTATTATGAGCTACCAACCTGGTGATATAGAAAAATTTATCGCAGAGAAATCGCCCTGGTCTTTATTGCCAGACCAAGTCAGAGCAGACTTAGCACAGAAAATGAAACCATTGCGCTATCGAATGGGTCAAGTAATTGCTGTGCGAGAAAAATTTCTCAATTCTCTGGCGATATTATACGAAGGAAAAGTAAGATCGCTAGGATACGATCCAAATAATAAAAAACCAATTACCTTAGAATTACTAGCACCCGGGGCAATAGTCGGGGGAGTAAACATAGTTAGAGGGCAAAGTTGCGAAACCGCGATCGCTTCGTCAGAAGTAATTTGCTTGACTTTGAAAAATCAAGAGTTAATTAAACTCCTCGAAGAATATCCAGCATTTAAACAAGCATTTTTAGAAAGAACGACTTTACTTGAAGTTTACGATTTGCTCGGTTCTTACCTCGCACAACAGGCCAAAGTAAGCGATAATCTCAAAGAATTAGCTAAAAAAGCACTAGAATCTAGCGAGATTGCCTATCTCAACCCGGGACAACACTCCGCAACAGAATTAGATGAAAATCGAGCCTGGTTTATTAGTAGCGGGGAAGTAAGAGGGAAAACTTCGGGCAAAATTCTTGAAGAATCAGACCCATCAGTCGAGATCGACATAACTGGCAATACTCCAGCTCGTTTGCTAGGATTGCGTTTGATGGAATTAGCCGAAGTCTATAGCAACGGTAACGGCAACGGCCGCCGAGAAAGTAGCTCGGATGAAAGGATCGAAACTGAAACGGCAATTTTATATCCGGCAGATCCAATAAGTAAGGAAATTGAAGATATTCCTTATGCCGAACCAGACTGGCAAGAATCACCCCCAGAACAATTTACAACCTACGACCCCTCCGGTCGAGCAATTAGTTCTCAAACTGCTTCCCAATCTTATCCCTATATTAAAGGAAAAGACCCTCTAGAAGCGGGACTGGCAATATTTCAAATGCTGAGCAAGTATTACGGAATGCCTTTCCGCAAGGAAGTAATTAACCGCATCGTCGCAGATCAATTAAATCGTCACGAATATCTTTCTTTACCCTTTTGCGGTGCAGTAATCGAACTGATGGGGCTAACCGGACAACTGATTAACGTTCCCACCAATGCTTTTACCAGACTCAAAGCACCAGCTTTAATTATGTGGGACGATAGTCTGGCGATCGCCTACGAAATCAGCGAGAAAAACCTCGTTATCGCTCAACCGGAACGGGGAAGGTTGACAAAAAAAATTGAACCCGAAGATTTTCTTGAAACTTGGGGCCAAGAAGTTGAAGGCAGAGAAAACGGGCCCAAAGTCGGACAAGTTTTGCTCTTGCAAGCCACGAAAGAAACCCCCCAAGAAAGATTTAGCTGGCGGTGGTTTCTACCAGCTTTATCCCAATATCGCGGCGTACTCGCTTTAGTTTTAGTTTCTTCGTTTTTCGTTCAGTTATTTGCTCTAGTTAACCCGTTGATGATTCAGGTAATTATCGACGTGGTAATTGTTAAAAATAGCCCCGATACCTTAACGGTTCTCGGCTTTTTACTCGTAACATTAGCAATTTTTGAAGCAATTTTGGGCAGCTTGCGAACTTACTTATTTGTAGATGCCACCAACCGGATCGATATGTCTCTCGGTTCGCAAATTATCGATCACCTTTTAAGATTGCCCCTGCGCTATTTTGAACGCCGTCCGGTGGGGGAAATATCGACGAGAATCAACGAATTAGAAAACATTCGTCAGTTTTTGACAGGTACGGCCCTAACGGCAGTTTTAGATGCGGTTTTCTCGGTGGTTTACATCGTCGTAATGGTGATTTACAGCCCCTTGCTGACTTTAGTTGCTCTAGCTGTAGTTCCGGTGCTATTTTTCGTCACCTTCGTGATGGCCCCGATTATTCGCCGACAATTGCGGATTAAAGCAGAACGGAACGCCCAAACCCAATCCCACCTAGTAGAGGTGATGTCGGGAATTCAAACGGTTAAAGCGCAAAACATCGAACTGCGATCGCGCTGGCAATGGCAAGAACGTTACGCTCGTTACGTCAGTGCCGGTTTTAACACCGTGATTACTTCTACTTTTTCCAGTTCCACCAGTAATTTTCTCAATAAACTTTCCGGCTTGTTAGTTTTATGGGCTGGAACTGCTTTAGTTTTAGAAGGAGAAATAACTCTAGGGCAATTAATCGCTTTCCGTATTATCGCCGGATACGTGACCTCGCCGATTTTGCGTTTAGGACAACTTTGGCAGAACTTCCAACAAACAGCCCTATCTTTAGAACGACTCGCCGATATTGTCGATACTCCCCAAGAAGCAGAACAAGATCGCACAAATATCCCCATGCCGGCGATCGCGGGTGCAATTAAGTACGAAAACGTCTCTTTCCGTTTCAAAAGCGGCGGCCCTTTACAATTAAGCAACGTTAACCTCGATTTTCCTCCTGGAACTTTTGTCGGCATTGTCGGGCAAAGTGGTGCAGGTAAAAGTACCTTAACTAAATTAGTCTCGAGACTTTACGAACCAGAATCTGGACGGGTCATTATCGACGGCTATGATGTTAGTAAAGTAGAGTTATATTCCTTGCGCCGTCAAATCGGAGTAGTCCCCCAAGAAACCCTACTATTCGACGGTACGGTTCAAGAAAATATTGCCCTCACCACTCCCGAAGCAACCAGCGAAGAAATTATCGAAGCTGCCAAAGTTGCAGTCGCTCACGAGTTTATTATGGGCTTGCCAAACGGCTACAACACTCGCGTCGGTGAAAGAGGCGCAGGTTTATCGGGGGGTCAAAGACAAAGAATTGCCTTAGCGCGATCGATCCTGCAAAAACCTCGCATTCTTGTCTTGGACGAAGCAACCAGCGCGCTAGACTATGCCACCGAGCAAGAAGTCTGTTTGAATTTAGCTAAAGCTTTCCAAAATACGACGGTTTTATTTATTACTCACCGTCTCGGGACGATCGCCCACGCCGATGCGATCGTGATGATGCACCAAGGTACGGTGGTAGAAGAAGGCACTCACGAGGAATTAATGGCTCTGCGCGGACGCTATTACTCTCTCTATCAGCAACAAGAAGGTATCAAATCCCAATTATAATTAAGACTTATGACTCCTAAAAATGGAAATTATATCGAGTTAGACAAAAACTCGAACCAACAAGCTAAAAAACAGAAAAAGCAAGGCAATTTTACTTTCGACCAGTCGGTTGTTTTAAAGCAATCTTCCATGTGGGCTAAAGCAATTGCCGGGACTATTATGGGTGTGACGACTTTCACCGTAATTTGGGCTGCTACTGCCAAAATAGAACAAGTAGTTCCCGCTCAAGGAAAACTCGAACCGATCGGCAAAGTTAGAGAGGTTAAAGTTCCAGTTAATGGTCGAGCTGTCGTCCAAGAGGTATTTGTTGAAGAAGGAGATAGTGTTAGCGAAGGCAAGTTACTATTAACCTTAGATACTGCTACTACTAAAGCTCAACTCAGCTCTCTGTTAATTCAACGGGATTCTTTATCTGCTGAAAGTGAATTCTATCAAGCTTTAATTAATAATGGCGGTTCGATCGCTAATTTAAGAAGCGAACTGAATAATTTAAATTTATCCCCCGGTTTATTAGCTTTAGCTAGAAATCGGATCGCTCTAATTGCAGAAAATCAGCTTTATGTCGCCCAACTAAACGGCAATAGCAGTCAATTATCTCCCGATCAAAGAATTAGATGGAGAGCGGCTCGTGCAGAGTTTAATTCTCGCGCTAATGCGGCTCAATTGGAGGTTCAACAAATAACAGAACAGTTAAATCGCAATCGAATTCAATTGCAAGATGCTCGCACTCGTTTGGGTACTGAAACGAGTATTTTAAATCAGCTCACCCCTTTAGTAGAATCAGGCGGAATTGCTAGACTACAATACGTTCAACAACAGCAAACTGTCAATACTCAAAAAGCAGAAGTCGCACAATTAATTAGCGAACAAAAAAGGCTTACTTACGATATTTCTCAAGCTCGACAAGAGTTAAATAATGCTATTGCTACAACTCAAAAAGATGTCCTAGATCGGATGGGAGAAAATAAAAAGCGTATTGCTGAAATTGATTCTCAAATAACAGCAAGACTGGTAGAAAATAACAGACGAATTGCTGAATTGGACGCTCAAATTAAACAAGCAAGAACGACTTTAGACTATCAAGAAGTAACCGCACCGATCGCCGGAAGAGTTTTCGATCTTAAAGCTTCTCCTCAAGGAGTTTTAGAGTCAAATCAAGCTGAAACTATCTTAAAGATTGTTCCTAAAGATGGTTTGATTGCTGAGGTTTTTGTTACTAATCAAGATATCGGTTTTGTCGCTGAAAAACTAGCTATTGCTCGCGAAAATAACGAAGAACTAACCGTAGACGTGCGGATTGATTCTTTTCCTTTTAGTGAATTTGGCGATATTAAAGGCAAAGTTGTTTATATTGGCTCTGATGCTTTACCTCCCGACCAAATTTATAATTTTTATCGCTTTCCTGTCAGAATCGAATTAGAATCTCAACAGCTTGAAGTTCGGGGACAAAAAATTAATTTACAAACTGGAATGTCGGTGACAGCTAATATTAAAATCAACGAAAATCGTACGGTTCTCAGTATCTTTACCGACCTATTTAACGACCAAATTGAAGCTTTAAAGAAAAGTTAGTTAAATCTCTTAATTGCCATTGTTTCTATCTTATTTAGAAATTAATTAATTGTCGATCGCTCAATTAAAAGGGCGATCTCGCCTTAGCGAGATCCCGGCGTTGCCCGGCGCGCTTTTTTTAAGAAAATATAAAAAAATTGTACCAATTCTGTTTAAGGTTGCTACAGAAAAGCAAGAGGCTTCTAATGAATGGAAAAATTAAGAGATCTTTGATGATAAGTCGTGGTTAAGTAGAATTAATAAATTTAAATTAAGACCTCTTTCAGGAGGACAATAATTGTAGGTTAGTAGGTAGTAGGAAATAGATAAAATTGTCATAATCTTTGCTTCGGTGCTATACTTGCTTTATTTTTTATGAGTATTTTCCGCTTGTTTCATTTCTTCGACAATGTCTTTACTAAGACGCAAGTAAGTCACAAATAATAAAATTGAAAATGTTAAAATAGCTAGACCAGCTAAACTATTAGAAAAAGTATCGTACAAACCATGTAAAACAGCCGATATTGCTATACCTATAAAAATTATTTCATTTTTGCGAGACGGATTAATTACTGCTAAGCCAAAAAAATAGCCGACTATTCCAGCCCACATTGCATGAATTAAAGGCAAAGAAATAAAACGAACCGTACTAAATAAAACATAATTACTGACAGCAACATCACCTTTTTCTAGAATAACAGCATATTGCAAAGAATAATTTACACCTTCAGCGATCGCAAATCCCAAACCGGACATTGCCCCATAAAATGCGCCCGTTAAAGGCTCTTTTAATTTTTTAGTCCGCAAAATTAATAAATAAATCGGTAAACTCTTGCAAGTTTCTTCTAATAGTCCTACTCCAAAAATAAAACCGACTATTCTTAGGAAAAGATCTCGCGATTCTGTAGCATTGTAAAGAACGTTAAAAGGCGGATATTTTTGTGCCATCAATAACAAAGGGATACCAATAAAAGCGGTAAAAACAACAGATTTAATAGTTTCTTGCCAAGAAAAAATTGGCGGTTTAATTAAATGAAATAAGACAACACCCCAAATAGAAGCATAATAAATCCCCAAAACCCAAGCTATTTGTTTTAGTTCTTGAAAACCAGAATATCCCGCTATAAAAGTAACTATCCAGGGAAATAAACCAAAAAATAATAATAATTTGACAAAATTGCTTTTATATAAACTCCGACTGAGTGCTTCTTTATAGGGGACTACAGAATCAACATCAAATGTTCTTAAGTTCTTAACAAAATCATTTTTTTTAAATTCTCGTTTTAATTTCTTTTGTCCTGCATCCCGATCTTGGTTCAATTCTAATTCTTCATTCCATTGCAATGATTTTTTTTTGCTAATTTTTCCATGAATTACTATTTTCTGAAGACAATTTATTTCTAAATTACTCAAGCGATCGCTAATTGAGATGGTTAATTTTTGGTTCGGTAATTTTTTCCCTTCTAAAATAATTTGCAAACAATTATCTTTCAATTCACATTTTACTAATTTGACATTTTCTGGTATAGTATCTCTGATTATTATGGCGATCGCTTGAATATTTCCTTGTTTGGCTAGTTCTATAAGATCCGGTGAAGTCATAATCGATTAAGACTTTAAGTGTCTAATTTTAATTAACCACATTTTTAATAATTTCTTTGACTCCGACACAACTAATAGCTAATTATAATTAGATTTTTTTGTATTTAAGCTTACCTAGTAAGTGAAAATTTTGAGAAAAATGGGAGCAGCTGGAAATCAACTAATTAAAATTGTTGTTAATTAGCTCGTTAATATACAATAATTGAATTTTTAATGATTTTTAATTACGGTTTAGAAAATGCTATTAACGTCTTAGAAGAATTGAAAAAGCAGCTAGAACTCGAATAATATAAATATGCTTAGAGTTACTAGGTTTTGCCTTGATTCACCGAAGTATAGCAACTCTAAACAAATTGCTATGACCTTGGACTTCTTCAATTAGTATTTATCTCTTTTCTTTTGCGAGAATTATATTGTGATTTCAAACATTTTAATTTATAAGGATCGCAGTCTTTGCGCCAATATACGCGATAATTTTTAATCGTTGCACAGCGATCTGCTAGGCGATCGCACCATCCTTTTAAACGAGTTATTTCGTGAATATTATCTAACAATCCTCGCTCGGTTTCTTGACGAGTTAGTTTAGCAAATTTTTCGTAATTGGGATATTCTGAAGTAATTAAAGCGTCTTTTTGATGCAATATTGGGGGATTATCTTCTAGGTCATAATCTCGATATTTAACTTGCAAATCTCCTAAATCGATCGTCATGCTAGTGTGTAAAATTGGATGAGGTTCGCTGTCGAATTCGGGATAATATAAATAAGATATTTTCGGTTTTTTAAAATTAATTTTTATGACGTTAGCATCTTCTAAACGTCCGATCGCGCGACTGGCACAACCTTCATATAACCGCAATAAAGGATCTAATTTTTCTAAAGCACTAACGTGAACTAATAAGGAATTTTTAATTACTTTTCCGATCGCACTTTTTTTAGATAACTCTGCTATTTTATCGATATCTCCGACATCAAATAACATTTCATCGGCGAGATCCGAAGCTGTTTTATAATTACCAAATAATGCTTTAATATCCTCTTTCATTACTGATGGTAACTTTCTCACTGTCGGACGACTGTCGAAGGTACTTAAAGCTAAATATAAAATAATTTCCGAGCGACGTTTTTCGGCGATCGCTTCCCATTCTTTTTCATCTGTCACTTGCAATACCACCTTAAAAGCGCGACGAAAACCTCCAAATTCTGCTTTTATTGCTGCTTCGGTTGCTAATTCTTGTTTGACTGGCAATCTGCCCCTTTTTGTCGTAAAATCCATTAAGGGTGTTAAGATTTCCCGGTATTCTTCAAATTTTTTTCCTTGACTTTTTACCCTTGGCGTGCTTTCGCGGGAATGGAAGCGAGAAACGCGATAATTTTGGGCGATCGCTTCGTCTTTAAATGCGAAATAAATCCCCAAACCTGCGGGAATAGAATCGACATTGAGGACGCGATCGATGTATATTTTTAGTTCTTCTTGGTGATAGTATTTTTGGAAAGTATTGCGGGATGTAATGATACCATCGCCATAAACTACAATACCCCTGTGGCGATCGTCGATTAAGACTTGCGCTGCAATAACAAGGATGCGATCGGCTAATTCCCAAGCTTGTTGCAATGCTTTTTGTCTTTCTTGAAGATCTTCAATAACGTTAATTACATAGCCGATATTAACTAGATCTGCATTGTTAAGCGGATTGTCGGGAAAATAATAAGGATCCCATCCCGAACTTTGATAACCTTGTTTTGCGATCCTTTCGACATCACCACCGTAACCGCAACCGTAGTCAAAAAAAGTAATCCCTGCTGTAAATAAACCAGCTTCTTTTGCTAAACGCACCGGACGAGATAATTCTTTACGAACTATAGCAGCTTTATGACGTTCGATGCGAATATCTATTTTATTATTTTTTTGCGGGTCGATCGGACAGATCAATCGATGGCCTTCAAAACTAATACCTCTCCTTTTTAAGCGATATTCCCATTCATTGCGATTGCCAATAAAACGAGCATCGTCTAATAAACCTAAAGCTACTTCATTTTTAGTTAATTCTGCAAACTCTTGATAGGAAGGATAGTCGGGGGTGACAAAAGTTTCTTTGCGGTGGAGAATGGGGGGATTGTTAGTTTTAGTGTAGTCCCATTTTTTTGCTTCGAGGGTATTGAGATCGATGATGATGCTGTGTTTTAATGCTGGATGAGGATCGCGATCGAATTCGGGATAGCAAAGATAAGATATTTTAGCCCCATCGAAACTGAATTTGACAATAGTTGCTGTTTGTAAATCTATCTTGGCACTTCGAGCGCGTCGTTCGTATTTTTGTAGAATTGGATCGATCGCAGCGATCGCTTTAATATGGACGTAAAGAGCTGACGGTAAAAGTTTACCAACCTTACTATTTTGGCAAAGATCGACTATCTTAGTCCCATCTATATTTACTGCTGTCTCTGGTAAATCCATTTTCCGCGCTCTGTTCGGCTTGTTATTTACCTTACAACGAAACTTGCTCTTTATTGATTTGGTATTTAAATTTATATACATCGGCGATCGCCGGATATACATCTTGTCGGTTTGCGTCTATAATATGACTTGCTTTACGAGTATCTGAGTGGAGTCTTTTCAGTTCTAAAATGCGATCGAGATCTGCAAATGCTTCATCGATCTGACCCAGTCGATGCCATAATTGCGATCGCAGATAGTAAGTATAGGTATTTTCAGGATTGATCCGAATCGAACTATTATAATCAGTCATAGCTCGATCCCTCTGTCCGATCTCTGCCAACAATCGACCTCGCATAGTATATTTATAAGCGTTGAGATCGGGATTTTGACTGATGAATTGATTTAACTCGATAATTTCTGTTTTAAGATCTCTAATTTTTTGTTGCGGTGCAATTTGTTCGCGAAGTTGGTAAACTTCTTTGAGGGTAACGGAGCTATTATTAGCACCATAAATTAAATATCCACTATTATTATTTTTGCTGTAGATAATATTGCCATCAACGCTGTCTGGTTTGGCTGTTTTAATGCTGAGAATACAATCTAGATCTGCGATCGCTTTATTGATTTCTCCTTGTTCGACCCATAGTTTCGCTCTACGATAGTAGATCTCGATATCTTGAGGGTTAATGTCGATCGATTCGCTGTAATCGAAAATTGCATTATCTATTTCTCCTACTTTAATCCACAATTTGGCTCGTAAATTGTAAACATAAGTATCTTTATCGAGATTGTGGTGAATTGATTGGCTAAGATCCGAGATAGCAGATCTAAGATCGCCCTTTTTCTGTTTGGCGTTTCCTCGCAGTCGATAAACCTCTTTGAGATCGGGATGATGGTTATCTGGTTTGACTTTTTTAATGGCAATCATGCGATCGTAATCTGCAATGGCGCGATCGAGTTCGTTTAATTTCAGCCAGAGACAAGATCGCAAATAATAAACTTCAACATCGTGAGGATTGGCTTGAATCGAATTAGTATAGTCAGAAAGAGCCCCATCGATATCTTGCTGTTGAGATCGCATTTTGGCGCGATAATAATATCCTAGAGCTGGATCGATCTTAATGGCGCGATCGTAGTCTAATTGTGCCTCGACAACTTGACCTATTTTATCGCTAATCATCGCCCGAACCACATGAGCGCAAAAATGTCGCGGGTTTAATTCGATAATGCTATTGTAATCCGATATTGCCCCATCCAAGTCTTCTAATTCTACTTCCAACAATCCAGCTCGACCGTGATAGGCATCGATATAATTGGGATTGAGAGAAATAGCCCGAGTGTAGTCGGATATTGCCGCTTCTATTTTGCCCGAGCGAATGTTAAAGTAAGCTCGATAGTAATATTCTTCGGCATTGTGAGGCTGAACGTTCAAGATCGAACTATAATCTTGAAAATCTTTATCCTGAAGTACCAGTGCTGCTTTAGCCCGATAATATAGGCTTTCTAAATCTTTATTTCTTAAATCAATTATCTTTTCAAAATCTTTTTTAGCCGCACTTGCTTCATCCAGTCTTTTATGGGTTAAAGCGCGATTATAATAATATTTAGCTTTAGGAGCAATTTTAACGGCGCGATCGAAGTTTACTAAAGCCTTTTCAAATTTAGATAAATTCAAATAAATTTGTCCTTGAAGGTGGTATGCTTCGCTGTTATTTGGTGCAAAACGAAGATGACGCTTTAAATAGTCGATCGCATTTTTATTATTCCCCCGATAATAACTATCTTTAGCTTGTAAGTACAAGTTTTCGATGCTCATGGCTTCTGGTGGAAAATAGTTCTCTAACTGAGTTGCAGTTAACTTTATCTTAAAACCAGATCGAGAATTAGTATCATTTTTTTTGTAATACCATTTTTCAAAAACAGCTAGATAGCTCAAATTGATTTGATAATGTAATTAATTACCAAATAGTTAGTTATTTGTGAGTTTTTTGTGAAATAAGTCCCTTGTTACTTTCGAGAAATGCCATAATACCAATTTTCCAAAATAATGCTAAAGATAGATTTTCAGAATCTTTTGCCTATTGCCTCTTGCCTAACTTGCTAAGATGGCAAGAAAAAGCCAGAAGGGAGCAGGATAAAAAGCTAATTTTATGTAATTATTTTAGTTTTTATTGCTCCCCTCAGAACCGAGTCAAATTCTATCCAGTTATTGCGATCTTTCTGCAAAATCTTCCTTTAAAACTGGTTAAAATCATTAAAAAAAAGAATTTTTCCCCTTTTGACTAAAACCTATTTCTTGCTTTAGAATTCGGCACTTAAAGGAGCGCGAGGAAAAGGAATAACATCGCGAATATTCGCCATCCCAGTCATAAACTGAACCACCCTTTCAAAACCCAGACCAAAGCCAGCGTGGGGGACAGTTCCGTAGCGACGCAGATCTAAATACCACCATAATTCTTCTGGAGGAATATCGAGATCTTTCATTCTCGTTTCTAGTACGTCCAAACGTTCTTCCCGTTGCGAACCGCCGATAATTTCGCCTATTTTAGGAGCAAGAACATCCATAGCGGCAACGGTCTTATTATCGTCATTTAAACGCATATACAAAGCTTTAATTCCTACGGGATAATCGGTAACAATGACCGGTTTTTTAAATAATTCTTCTGCTAAATAGCGTTCGTGTTCCGATTGTAAATCCAAACCCCATTCAACTGGAAATTCAAATTTTTTATTACTTTTCTCTAATAAATCGATCGCTTCTGTATAACTTATCCGCTCGAATTCATTATTAATGATATTATCTGCCGTTGCTAAAACAGAATTATCAATTCGTTTATTGAAAAATTCCATATCTTCCGGGCAAGTTTCGAGAACGTATTTAAAAATATATTTTAAAAACTCTTCAGCTAAATCGCGATCGCCGACAATATCGCAAAAAGCCATTTCCGGTTCTACCATCCAAAACTCGGCTAAATGTCGAGAAGTATTGGAATTTTCGGCGCGAAAAGTAGGCCCGAAAGTATAAACATTTTGAAAAGCCATCGCCATAACTTCGGCTTGTAATTGACCGCTAACTGTTAAATAAGCGCGCCGACCAAAAAAATCTTGCTCGAAATCTATTGCCGATTTATCTTCTTTTTTAGGAGTATTATTTAATTCTAAATTAGTAACAGTAAATAACTCTCCCGCACCTTCGCAATCATTAGCGGTGATAATCGGAGTATGTACCCAAATAAAACCCTTATCTTGAAAGAATTTATGTATTGCTGTCGCGCAAGCATTGCGAACTCGCATCACCGCACCTAAAGTATTGGTACGAGATCTCAAATGAGCGATCGTCCGTAAAAATTCAAAAGAGTGACGTTTTTTTTGCAAAGGATAGGTATTGGGGTCGGCATCGCCATATACTTTAACTGAAGAGGCTTGTAATTCGATGCGCTGTCCTTTTCCTGGAGACGGGGCTAAAATTCCTTCTACTTCTACAGATGCTCCTGTATTCAGATTTTTAAGGATCGTTTCGTAATCTGGTAAATCTGCATTTAATATAGCTTGCAATCCAGACATAGACGAACCGTCGTTAACTTCGATAAAAGCAAATCCTTTTTGCTCTCTTTTCGTCCGTACCCATCCTTGGATGGTGATAGTTTCTTCTGGTTGTCCTTTTTTGAGTATTTCTACTATGCGTCGAGTCATTCTTTAAATTACGATTGAATATTTATCTTAATTTAAGATTACCAATAAAGGTTGAGATTTGATTTTTATTTGATTTTTATATCGATTGAAATTGGTTTCAAATAAATTTATACCCGATTGATTTTCCTCCCAGACTTAAGTTGCACGTTTAGAGCCTACTAACAAGTTTTATCGATTAGATTTGAGTCTTTTTGAGGCGATCGCATCTTTACTTATATAAATCTTTATTTGTAATAAAACTCAAGATGAAATATAATTCTATTTAATATAAAAAGACAAGTAAATTTTATTTAATACAAAGAAAATATGTTTTTACTGGCAACTTCTGAACTTAAGTTTTTCAAACCTTTTTATTTCGAGCGATTGAGATAACTCAAAACAATTATTTTGAAGATGAATGATAGCGATTCTATAAAATTACCCACTTTAGAAGAAATAATCGATCGCAAACCTTTAACTGTCGATCTAGATATTTCGATCGCCGATGCGATCGCTTTAATGAGTCAAGTCAAGGGTAAAACTGTCCCTTTAGAAAACACAAGATCGAATCTGGATTTAGTTCCGAGAAAATCGAGTAGTAGTTATGTCGTCGTACTAAAAGAAAGAAAATTAGTCGGAGTTTTCACAGAAAGGGATGTAGTTAAGTTAATTGCTTCTGGACGGGATTTATCTCAATTAACCCTAGCTGAAGTCGTTAATCGAGAACCGATCGCACTCCGAAAATCTGAAGCTGGTGATATTTTTAGCATCTTATCGATGATGCGTCAGTATCGGATTCGCCATTTACCCGTAGTTGGCGACAAAGGTGAATTGATCGGAATTATCACCCATGCTTCGATTCGAGAAATTTTAGACCCATCTGCTCTGCTGAAAATGCGTTGTGTCTCCGAGATTATGAGCGATCGAGTCATACAATCTACTGGGGATGAATCTGTATTTAATTTAGCTCGACTGATGTATTCTCATCGCGTTAGTTGTGTCGTAATTGTTGAAAATAAGGAGATAGAAAAAGATCGTTCGATCTCTGTTCCCGTAGGCATTCTCACCGAACGAGATTTAGTGCAATTTCGAGTCTTGGAAGTAGATCTCGAGCAAATTCAAGCTAGTGAAGTGATGAGTGCGCCATTATTTTGTATTTCTCCATCTGATTCCTTGTGGTACGTTCATCAATTGATGAACAAGAAACGGGTGCGAAGATTGGTAGTATCTGGAGAAAGTGGAGAATTAGCCGGAATTGTCACCCAAACCAGCTTGTTGAGCATTTTCGATCCTCGTGAAATGTCTCAAGTGATTAAATTACTAGAACACAAATTAGAAAAACAAACTACCAAACTTCGTCAAGCTCACAAACAATTCGAGCAAATTCAACGCTTAGAAAGCATCGGTACGCTTGCCGGTGGAGTTGCTCATGACCTCAATAATATTTTAACCCCTCTATTAGGGGGCGCGCAGCTTTTGTCTTTGAGAATTCCCGATCTTGACCCAGAAACTCGCCAATTACTAGAATTAATCGTAAATAATTCCCAGCAAGCCGCAGATCTAGTCCAACAATTGTTGTTATTCTCCCAACAAATCGATCCCAAGCTAATCGAGCTTAAGCTCGACGTGCCAATCTTGAACGTCGAGAATTTTATCTCAAAAACTCTACCTAAATATATTAAGATCGAAACCCACATTGCTAAAAATCTATTTCAAACTAAAGCAGATCCGACTCAAATTAATCAAGTGTTGATGAATTTATGCCTTAATGCTAAAGATGCAATGACCGATTGTGGAGGAACTGTTTGTATTGAAGCCCGAAATTTCATGGTAGATGAAAATTATGCTCGGCTCAATCTTGAAGCTAAAGTCGGCAACTACGTCATGATTACTGTTTCTGATACCGGTGTGGGTATTCCACCTGAAAATATGGAGCGAATTTTTGAGCCATTTTTCACGACTAAAGAAGGGTCTCAAGGCACTGGATTAGGTCTTTCAACCATTAGGGGGATTATTAAAAATCACAACGGTTTTTTAACTGTTTCCAGTCGTGTTTGTCAAGGCAGTCAATTTAGTATTTATCTTCCTGCAATCAAGGTCGAGGAAAATAGTATTGCAGGATCTCAACCGTTAAATCCCTATAAGGGAGATGGAGAATTGATTCTCGTTGTTGATGACGAAGCCTCGATCCTGGAAATTTCCAGAATCACTTTAGAAACTCACAACTACAAAGTTTTGACGGCTAAAGATGGATTAGAAGCAATCGCCCTTCATCACGAATACAATCAGGAAATTAAAGCGATTGTTATGGATATGATGATGCCGGAAATGGATGGAATTACAGCTCTTCAAGTCATACAAAAAATAAATCCACGAGTTAAGGCGATCGCCATTAGCGGATTGGTATCTCATAATAAGATCGATATGACAAAAATGCCGATCGTCGAAAATTTTCTAGCAAAACCATACAAAATAGAAGATTTACTGCTAAGCTTGCATGAGATCGTAAACAAATCCGATTCTCTCAGCGTCGCCAACTCAGATAAGTATAGCAACTGAACTATAGATTAGGACACTAATTGTCACAGCAGAGAATAGTTAGTAGTTGGTAGGTAGTAAGTAACAAATAAAATTGTCATAACCTTTACTTCAACTGGTATAAATTAAAACCGATCGCATTGCTGAGTTAGATCTTTGCTAAAAATGCGATCGGTCTGATTGAAAATTAATTAATTAGTCCACAGTTATATTGTCTGAGAGATAAACATCTTGAATGTGATGAAATAACTTAATCCCTTCATCCATCGGACGTTGAAAAGTTTTGCGCCCAGAAATCAATCCGCAACCTCCAGCCCTTTTATTAATTACAGCAGTTCGCACCGCTTCAGCAAAATCATTTTTACCGGATGCACCACCAGAATTAATTAAACCAGCACGGCCGGCATAACAATTAAGCACTTGATAGCGAGTCAAATCTATGGGATGGTCTGTAGTTAGTTCTGAATAAACGCGATCGTCGGTGCGACCGTATTTATTCCCCGTCGCTTCAACTACTGCACCGTAACCATTATTGCATTGGGGGAGTTTTTGCTTGATAATATCTGCTTCGATAGTCACCCCTAAATGGTTTGCTTGTCCGGTCAGATCGGCGGCAAGATGATAATCTTTATCTTGTTTAAAAGTATTATTTCGCAGATAGCACCATAAAATAGTAGCCATGCCGTGTTGGTGAGCCAAAGCAAAAGCTTCGCTTACTTCTTGGATCTGACGCGTAGATTCTTCCGAGCCAAAATATATCGTAGCACCGACTGCGACTGCTCCTAAATCCCAAGCTTGCTCGACGCTAGCAAACATAATTTGATTGTATTGGTTGGGATAAGTCAGCATTTCATTGTGATTTAATTTCACAATAAAAGGAATGCGATGGGCGTATTTTCGCGACATCATCCCTAATACTCCCAAAGTAGTCGCAACTGCGTTACAACCACCTTCGATCGCCAGTTTGATAATGTTCTCTGGATCGAAGTAAAGTGGGTTAGGTGCGAAAGAAGCAGCCGCAGAATGTTCGATTCCTTGGTCTACTGGCAAAATAGATAAGTAACCGGTATTTGCTAAACGACCTGTAGAATATAATTGTTGCAGGCTTCTCAATACTTGTGGCGAGCGATCTGTGTTGCTGAATATTCGCTCTACCCAATCGGGGCCGGGTATGTTTAATAAACTTTTATCTATTTTTGGCTTATAATCGAGCAGACTTGCTGCTTCGTCTCCTAATAAGGATTCGATCGACTGGGATTTTGATACAACAGCTGTCATATATTTTATTCTCAAATCGAAGATAGTGAGGCTATTTTAGCCTTCTATTTTTTAGGTTAATCTAATATCTTGGCGATCGGATCTATCTTAAGACTTGTTATTATTTTTGCTAAATAAAGAAAAGCACAATAAAAGAGCGGCAATTACTGTTAGTATTAGGGCAAAGCTATTGTGAGACAAGCCTGCTTCGCGATTAATTATTTCCCCGGCGATCGCGCTTACCAGTAAAGCTGGAACTCCCCATTTTTTTCGCTGCCAGATTCCTAGAAAACAAATTAATCCAACTAAATTTAAAAAGATATTAATTGTCAGATAATTTTCAACGTACCAAGAAGCTGCCCCTTGACTTGCTGAGTATTCGAGCATTTCATTCATCTTTAGACTTGCTATTTTTTTAAGTCATTTTTGATAAATTTTTAAAAGCAAAAAAGATAATAATCGCTGGCAATATTAACGAAAAAATCTGCCAAATTCCAGCTTCGATAGTAATTATTTGCGATGCGGTTGTCATCCCAAAATAAGTATAAGCACCCCATTTTTTCATCTGCCACAAGCCAAGATAACTAATTAATCCGACTATAGAAAAAAAGATGCCGATCGCCACAAAATTTTCAACATACCAAGAACTTGCACCTTGTTCTGCTAAAGCTTCGGCCATCATTTCGTATTGAGCAATTCCAAAAAGAATGCCCAACGCGCTTAAACCTATCCCGATAAAGCCAATTATACAAAGAATTTTAATCGAAAGAGGTCTTGTTTGTTCGCTCATTTTTTTACCAGATTTATTAATTGAAAATAAACTATTGGCAATGCAAAATTATAGAGAATAGTAATTGGCAATAGTTTGCTGCCATTGATACCAAATTTCTTTCATGTTACCGCCACAAATCGAACATTGACATTGAGTTTTTGCGCGATCGCTATTAATTAAATCTAAATCTTCATCTTCACCATCTTTTAGTTTTAGTTCTCGCTTGATATCTTTTAAAATTCCACCATAATGAACTAAATTTCTGCGTTGTAATGCATTCTGCAGTTTTTTGACGATCTTTGCTGTTTCTTGGGGCGATTTTCTCAGCCAAGCGTGTCCTTTGATATTTCTATCGATTGGTTTTGAATCTCGAGCAAGCCTTTCTAATTCTTGTCTCGGAATGCTCCAATCTTTGATAGAATATTTACTTAATTCTGCAAATGCCAATAATAAGGGATCGATACCGGCGATCGCTTCTTGTTTGGGTTTTAATTTCCTAACATCTACTTGAGTTATTTCCGGTTGTTTGGTGACTTCTTGCCACATTTGTAGCCAGCGATCGCGTTTTATATAATATCTGCTGGTAAAATAGCTGTGTTGTACGACTAAAGCTGCGTGAATGTGTGGATGCCAATCATCTCGCTCTCGATTGTAAGTTATTTCTAGGGTTCTGATAAATCCTTTAACGGCTTTTTTACACTGCGATCGCATCATTAAGCGATGCCAACTTGCCAGGATATGGGCGATCGTTGTTTTGAGATCTTCTAACGGTACGTTAGGTACTGTCAAGGTTAAAAATATAAATTGATATTTTGGGTTACGCTTTAATAATTCGTGTCCTAATTGTATCGATATGGCGAATTGTTTAGCGGATCTTCTTTGTTGACATTGGGGACATAAACGATCTCGACAAAAGTTCCCTGCTTTTAATTTTTTAGGATGTTCGGAAGAATTTTGACATTGCAAAAATAGTAGATATGTCGCGCATTTTTCTACTCTTTGCGCTCTTTTTTCTTGCCCTAAATTTGAGTAAGTTTCGGCTAAAAATTTACTGATTTGTTTCCATATATTCCAAAGTTTTTTGCGATTTGATAATAATTTGCCAGTTCTACTTTTAGATAAAACCATTAATTATGTTTGATTTTGTCTGAATTGTTATTACTTTATCATGGCTGATGTTTTTTTCTATACATATTTGATTTATTTAATTTTTTCTATTCATCACTTAATTGCTGCTTTATCAAGCGAAGGATTTCTTTTGCGCTGCGCGCTTATAGATATGAAAATGTATTGATTTGTTCTCTCATTTTTGAATTTGACGGTTGTGCTTAGAAGTCTAAAAAGCGGCTGCGCCTAACTTTGAGTGACGTATCCATTAAAACTTAGGTATTAAAAAATGTCGAAACGTTTCAAATTAATCGCTCTATCTTCAATTCTACTTGTTGTATTCGCTTATTCGAGTAATTTTAAATTGACTCATCCAATCTTTTCTTTTATTCAGTCTTGTTGTTCTGTTTATAGTTATTTGGATAAGTCTACAGAAGATCGGAATAAAGATGATAACGATCGCAAGCGTTCTTAACTCCTGATTATATGAAGGAACTCTCTATTAAATAGGGAGTTTCTTTATACTCGATGAATTAATCCTGTCTCTTTCCAATTCCCCTTTTTGCCCTGATTATTTGTCTATCAGTTAGTAACGTATCCATTAAAATTTAGATGGATTTTGTAATCCTTTCAATTTTTGTTGTTTTTCTTGTTCTGTTAAATTTTTACTTTGTATTAAGACTCCAAACCCACCCAAACCTGCAGGATCGATTAATTGATGTAATGCGTCGCGACGTTCTAATAATTCCATTACACCGTATTTTCCGCTAGAAAGTTCGCCAATGCGATCGCCCAATCCTAAAGCCATTAAAAATACACTTTGTTTGGTAAATTCCACTGTTTCTAAACCGCATAAATTACCTTTTTTTTCTAATCCGGTAAAATCGACATGAGCGGTAATATCTTGCTGTCCGATATTGCTATAAGGGTCGTTATGACGACGATGTTGATAGTAACATTGTAAAGTTCCGCTACTGCGTTGCGGATGGTAATAATTTGCTGCAGTGTAGCCGTAATCTATTGCCATCGCATAACCTTTGCTCATTTTTTTAGCTACTGTTTCGATCCAGTTTAAAGCATCCAAATTAACTTCAGTACGATAGCCGTTTGGATATAAATGCGGCTCGAAATCGACTCCAACTAATTTAAAATATTCTGTTATTTTCGGTGTCGAAATTTCTCCGCTAACTTCTTTCAATTTTCCATCATCGTTTGTCAGATAAATTTCTTGAATTTTGCCATCTTTAACGGTTATTAAATGTACTGGAAAAGCATCGACTAATTCGTTAGAAAAACAGCAGCCAAAAATTGAATTATCCTCAATTTCTTGCCAAGAATTCCAACAGATATTTATATTTTTGTCAAGCCAAGTTTGTAATTGTTTTTGTTGGGTTTTAATTAGTGCTGGTGCTTGTTCGACGATTGCATATTTTAATACTTTTAATAGATCCGGTTCTTGTTGTTGAAAATAATTTAAAATATCTGAGGCTAATATACCTTCTCCTGCACCCATTTCAATTAACATAAAAGGATCTGGGCGATCTAAAATATGCCAAATATCTCTAAATTGTTCGGCTAATAATTCTCCATAGTCTGCACCTAAATAGGGAGAAGTAAAAAAATCCTTGCCAACAGAGCCGATTTTAACAGTACCAGAACTATAATAGCCGCAGTCGGGATGATATAAAGCTAAATCCATATATTCAGCAAAAGTAATTCTTTTGGCTGGTGCTGTGGCAATTTTCTCTCTAATAATATTTGGCAGTAAATTATTCACAATTTTTTAGCTTTCTATTTTAGGTGAAGAAGTTTATTTTATCTGCAGGATAATTTCAAGCCAATTGAATTTTAGAAAAATTTATTAAATAGCGATCGACAGTAAAAGCTATTAGTGAAATTTTACATCTTTAAACATTTGATTAAAATTGTTCTGTCTTCGGAGATTATTTGTAATTCATTTCCATGGATTGTTTTCCTTCTATATTTGGTTTTGGAAAACTGTGGTATTTAAGGATTTCCAACGCACCATAGAAAAGAACTATTGTTGTCATATAAAATGCAGATACTAAACCTAATTCTAATAAAGAGCGATCGCGTTTGGGGGCAGTTTCAATAAAATTGATATTTCGTTCTTTGCTTCGTTTGCTTTGAGGTTGAGAAGTTGGAATTGCACTTTTTACTAATTCTCCTTCCACCCAATCTAAATTAAAAATTTCTCGATAAATGCGATTTGAAATGACTAACTTTTCTGCTTCAATTTTTAACAATCCCAATCTCAATAATTGCTCGTGTTCTGCATTAGAATCTGCAAATATTTCCACTCCTGTTAAAATTCGACGATACAGTTTTAATAACTTTAATTCTCCATCGCTCTCCGGCCTTAAAAGGCGATCGTGAATTCGCATTAAATGAGGTGCGGCTAAACTTTTTTGCCAATAATTCAGCAGCATATTTTTAACGATTTTGTTTACTTTTTTAGCTTCTACTTGCGCGGGAATATAAATTGGTGATTTGCAAACAAAATAACAAACAATATTAGTTAAAAATAAGTTATTAATCGTCCAAGCTAAAATTTCTTCTAACACCTTCTGATGAGAATCAGATTTAACTACCAATCTATACAAAGTTAATTGATAAGTCGATAAAGATTTTAATATTTCTTAGAGCCAATCATTATTAAAAACAGCTTCATAAATATAATTAGCAACTTCAATTTTTGTATCTTTTAAAGCGACTATTTCCAATTCTAATAACTCTTTTTGCTCTTCAGAATTGGTAAAATATGTTATTTCTTGGTTTAAAATTTGTTGGTATTCTTTTAATAACCAAAAAGGCTCTACATTAGGATTGTTAAGCAAACATACTTCGAGATCTCTTAATGGAGCTAATTCCGAGATAGTTTGCCATTTATCAACTACAGTTAATTCAATAAAAAGTTCCAACCATTCTAATTCTTCGCGATCGAAAATAATATTAGTTGGATTGTAATCTCTCTCAACATACCGCTTTAATAAAAGTGTAAATATGCCTCGAGTTAATTCCGGTTCTCCTCCCGTTTTCTGGCATACTTCTTTTATTACAGAAGTTGGAACGTACTTTTGCAATCGAATTAGTAATGCGGGAGAAAAACCAGATAGATCGGCATTTCTAAGATCTTGAGTGGGATCGAATTTGTTGCTCATGGCTAAAAAGAGCAAAAGCTAGGTGTAAATTGATTTATCGAAATATAACGCGACTGTTAAAAATCGATTCAAAATCAAACACAATATTAAGAATTAAGCATTTCTCTAAACCAATTTTCAAAGCGATCGCCCAAAGCAGGTAAAGAATATTCAGACTCAGCTTGTTGACGACAAGCATTGCGATCTATGGTGTCGATTTTATTAATAGCTTCAACTAAACCTTGAACGCTATCTGGTTCGACTAAAAATCCAGTTTTACCGTCTTTAACTATTTCCGCCGGGCCGCCACGATGATAAGATATCACAGGAACGCCACAAGCCAGACTTTCGATCGCCACGTTGCCAAAAGCCTCGATCCAGCGAGGAGTCATCAATAAAGCGCGACAGCGGCCTAATTCTTGTTGTAAATCTTTTGTCGATACAAATCCGCCGTACTCAAAAGGCGCGTCGGGAAAATCAGCCTGTATTTTAGCCCAATAAGCTTCATCTTGAATTTTACCAAAAATCTTCAAAGGTATTCCCGTAATTTGAGACGCTGCTACAGCATCTTCGAGGGCTTTTTCCGGGGCTATTCTTCCCAACCAAACAATACTATCCCCCGGAGTAGCAACGAAGTTGTATAAAGACAAATCGATCGCGCTGCTCAATATTCTACAAGCACTAGCAAAAGGAAAAGTATCGGCTTGAGACTTAGTATATACCCCGATCGAACCTGGAAAGCGATCGGCTATTCGAGCCATAATCGAATCCAATGCTTCAGAAAGAGAACCCATGCTGATAAAATGAGCGATGGGGCGATCCAAAAATGGTGTTAAATAAAAAGGCAGCCAATCAAAGCCAAAATTAACGATCAAATCCCACTCCGATTCAACCGAGCGCACGTATTCCCACATATTGCCTAAAACTGTATTTTCTGGCATCGATACGGGTACGTCTCTAGTTTGAGTTTGGGCCGGAATTTGCGGGTTTCCCGGAATTTGTGCGATCGGGATATTGGGCAATTGAGATCCTGCTGGTGCGACTACCTCAACTTGATGTCCTCTGCGGATCGTTTCATAGGCAATATTTTTTAAAGACAATTCTACACCACCTCCGATTCCAGAACCTAGAGGCCCGACTGGAGTAGAAACGAACAATAATTTATACATCAAATTCCTCAATGAGAGACGTTCGATTATTATCCGGTTCTTTGTGCGGTAGTTTTTTATAAGTTTGTATTTTATTTAACTGTTTCTGAGTGCGATCGCGCGAAGCGCGCCACTCTTAGTGATCGCAGCTTAAGATTCGACTTTATTTTTAACAGTCAATTTTTCTTCTGCCAATTTTCGTTCTTGAAGCAAAATTGCGGGTATATTTCCATTATCCTGCCTCTCCGTGGCTAATTTGGCATAAAAATAAGCTACTTTCAAACTTTCTTTAAAGAACTTTAACTGCTGGCCAATAACTTCTCGTTGGTTAATTAAATAGATGCTGACAATAGTTAAACTGACTCCGATCCATTGAATAGGAGAGAGAAACTCCGCTAAAAAGATGCTGCCAAAAGTTAGCGCAAATACTGGAGTAAGAAAAGTCAGAGAACTGAGACTGGTGAGACTGCCAGAAGAAGCTAAATAAAAGAATACACCGTAAGCGATCGCGCTGCCAAAAACCGTAGCGTAGC
>JAAUYH010125991.1_pt1 | contig 33007 bp, 21 predicted proteins | sample 7278061 | NCBI WGS metagenome assembly JAAUYH01 (sample SAMN14350203, study PRJNA611818) | marine sediment metagenome | isolation source: surface marine sediment (0.6m) | place: French Polynesia: Moorea | collected 2018-08 | reverse complement strand
GTTGTTGCCGGCATCGTCGGGATCCGCCTGCACGCTCGAATCCTCTGCGCCTCCGAAACCACGTAATGCGTAGGTAATCGCCGGGTCGTCAAACGTGACCGTCGAGAACGGAGCAGGCCCCGTAGGCCCGCCGCCGACGGCGATGTCATCGAAGTAGAACGTCTGCGCACCGGCGGTCGCACCGTCGACACCGAAGTTGAAGAAGATGACGACCTTGTCATACGTCGCCGCCGGGTCGAACGCCGCAGTGCCCATTGCTTCGTTGGCGAAGTCGAACGTCAGCGTCTCCCACGCCCCGTCAACGGTCGTGACCGCCTCGGTCTCCACCGAGATGGCCCCATCGGCCGAGTTCTCGATCTTGAGGCGCACCGTGATACCGGCCGCCGGCGATCTCACACGCACACTCATTTGCGTGTTCATCGCATCGAGCGGAATTACCCCGATCGACTCGTCGGGGCCTGTCGATACCACGGTACCGGCAAACGTCTGCGCATCACCGGCGCGGTTGACCTCGACTGCCGTGTTGCCGGCGTCATCCGGATCCGGCTGCAGGCTGGAGTCCTCGGCGCCGCCAAATCCGCGGAGCGCGTACGTCACGGCCGGATCGTCGAACGTGACCGTCGAGAACGGCGTCGGGCCGGGACCGCCAGTGCCGGAGCCGACGTCGATGTCGTCGAAGTAGAAAGTCTGGGCTCCGGCGGTCGCGCCGTCGGTGCCGAAATTGAAGAAGATCACGACCTTGTCGTAGTCCGCCGCCGGGTCGAATGCTGCAGTTCCCGATACCTCGTTCGTAAAGTCGAACGTCAACGTCTCCCACGCGTCAGCCGCCGTGGTAACAGCCTCGGTCTCCACCGAGATGGCCCCGTTCAGCGAGTTCTCGATCTTGAGGCGCACGGGTATGCCTACAGCGGGCGAACGTACCCGCACGCTCATCGTCGTGTTCATTGCGTCGAGCGGAATGACACCGACCGCCTCGTTCGCGAGCGTCGATACCACCGTACCGGCAAAGGTCTCAGCGGCGTCCGAGCGGTTGACCTGGACGACGGTGTTGCCGGCGTCGTCGGGATCCGGCTGCAGGCTCGAGTCCTCGGCGCCGCCGAAGCCACGCAGCGCATACGTTACCGCAGGATCGTCAAAGGTGACCGTCGTGAACGGATCGGTCGTGGGTCCGCCCCCGGACGGCGGAACGAGCGTGATGTCGTCGAAGTAGAAGGTCCAGTTATCCGGGTCTCCTGCGGTGTCGCCGAGTACGCCGTTGTCGAAGATCAGCGTGATGCCGCTGACGCTGCCAGACAGAGCCGGCAGGGAGAACGTCATCGTCTCCCATCCCGTACCGCCATGCGTCACTTCGATGCCCGAGCCGGGACCCTGCGGCTCCGGCTGGAACAGCACCCGCACGGATCGCGGCGAATAGACCTCCATCGTGAACGAGCTACCTGCCGTCACGTTGAAGGGTTGGGCCAGCGCGATCGTGCTGCCGCCGAACGTAGCTCCGGAATCGGCCGCGAACTTGAGCATACGGCCGGTCTGTATGCTGTCATTGCCGGCGGCGACTTCCGGCGGCAGGCTCTCGACCTCTTCGACCGTGATCACGCCGCCTTCGAAGTCGGTGAAGCCCGTTGGCTGCGGGCACTGCGGCTCGAAGTTGACCGGGTCGCAGAAGCCCGGGGGAACAGGCGGCTCCGGCTGCACCGGTGCGTTGAAGGTGCGTTGCTGCCCATCGCCCTCACCGAAGCAACCTGCCAGGAAGAGCGCAGGAATAATGTACGTGAAAATGCGTGACAGGCGCCTGAAAGCTAATGCATGCATGGGCTCAATCTCTGGGTAACTGTTTGAATTCAATGTCATTTATTCTTCTTGTTCTAGATCCGGCCGAGTCGGCGGCCGTGCCCTGCACGAGCCCGCCGGTCAGTGCGGCCGGTTATCCCCCCGAATAGACTCGGACGTAGTCGACTTCCATCGTCACGGGGAACACGGTGTTGCCGTCGGGCGGTCCCGGAAGGTTGCCACCGACGGCAACGTTCAGCAGGATGTGAAACGCCTGGTCGAACGGCGCCGGATACGGCGCGGCCGTAGAGAACCAGCTGTTCTCCATCCGGTACAACACGCCGTCGATGTACCAGCGAATCTCGGCAGGATCCCATTCGATCGCGTACACGTGGAACTCGGTCTGCGCATCACCGGGAACTTCCTGCTGCACACCCGTGAATGTGTTGTTCGGGAATTCGCCACCGAAGTGAATCGTCCCGAAAATCTTGTTCTTTCCAGCGACGCCGAGGTTGGTCGCCTCCATGACGTCGATCTCGCCGGTCGCCGCCCAGGAGCCGTACGGGCTGTCCTGCGACAACATCCAGAACGCCGGCCACAGGCCCTGGCCGCCGGGCAGCCGCATGCGTGCTTCGATGCGACCGTACCGGAAGGCCACGCGGTCCTGGGTCGTGATACGCGCCGACGTGTAGTTGAATCCGCTGACGGACTCCTGCCTCGCCTCGATGACGAGCATGCCGTTGGCGACCTGGATATTGTCGGCCTGGTAGTACTGAAGCTCGTTGTTGCCCCAGCCCGGGATGCCTTCAGCCGTACCGTCGCCGGTCTGGATGAGCCAGACGTCGGGATCGAGCGCCGCACCGTCGAACTCCTCGCTCCAGACGAGGTTCATCGCACCGCCGGGCGCGATCGGATCGTTGTCGAACAGCGCGAGGCCCGGCATGGGCGTGAGCGGCGGAAGGTCGAAGACCCGCGGGCCGGGTTCGACTTCTGAGAGAACTGGAGGACGGTCGCCGTCTTCGCAGGCTGCGAACAGCAGCAGTGCCGCGACAGGCAGCAGCAAACGGAATGGTTCTAGCGAACGAAAAATCATGTATGCCCCCCGGCTTGCACGGATGTATTTTTCAGCAAATCTGCTGTTTATGGGGGGAGCATTGCAAGAAATGACAGCGTTGTCAATTGCCGGCCGTGAAAAAAAAGAGCCGGGCAAAGGCCCGGCTCCTGCGTGTTTCGATCAGGGAGATTCCGCTAGGCCGCTTTGCGAACCCGGCGTAACCAGTGGCGTCCCCAACGCGTCGCGAGTTCCAGTGCCGTATCCGGCTGGTCCTCCTGTGGCTCTTGCCGCGAAGGCTTCGACTGATTTGTACCAGTTTGTAACCGGTCTTCGGCGACGACCCAAACGGGGGCGAACGGCGCAATCGTCCGACTGCCTGAAAGGCTGGACGTGAAAGCGTCTCGTCCTGATCTTGCTTTCTCAGACATGTTCTTTGCTCCAAAGCGAAAAGTTGACGTTTCTGCCGGCCCGGTTTCCCGGGTCGACGCAAGCACGTTATTACCGCACGCAGCAAGTCACAAACGAAAAAAGATCAGGTCAGCGATGAGTTTTTTTCAACGTGAATCAGTGAACGTTTCGAGAATCCACTGCCGCAGCAGCTGAACGCTGCTCTCGTCCGCCCGGTCGGCGCGACAGGTCAGGAAGTAGCTGACGTCCTCGACGAGCTCGTCGTCGAAAAGCCGCACGATGGTCTTTTGCAGAAACCACTGCTCGGCGAGCGGCACCGGCACCAACGCGGCACCGATGCCTCGCTCGGCAGCGCGTACGACGGCAATCATCGAATCCAGGCGCGTCACCTTGCTGTCCTCGGGCAACTCGATCCCCGAGGAGGCCGACCAGCGCTGCCATGCCCTCGGCCGCGTTTCGTGGACAATCAGCGGGAAATCGCTGAGTATCTTGCCGCCCCGGACCTTCAGCGACTTTTTGAAGGCCTGCGATCCCGCGGGCACCATGCGCAGCCGAAACAGGGCATCGGACGGCATGTCCGCCGGGGCCTTCCTGAACAGGCGGATGGACAGGTCGGCATCGAGCGGGTGTTTCTCGGAGGTTTCGTCGCTGCTGCCAACCTGGATGTCGATCTCCGGGTGCTTCGCCGTGAACTCGCTGAGCCGCGGAACGAAATACTCGCTGGCGAAAAACGGCTGCACGGACATGCGGATGGACGTTCGTGCGCCACCCGCTTTGTAACTCGTGGCGACGGCGTCGAGCTGGTCGATCAACGGGCTGATCTCGTCGAACAGCGACTTACCCGTCTCGGTCAGACGGAGCTCCCGACTGTTGCGATCGAACAGGCGCTGCCCGAGCTCTTCCTCGAGCGCCTTGATCTGGTGGCTGACGGCGGACGCGGTGATGTACAGTTCCTCACCTGCGGCGCGAAAGCTCTCCCGGCGCGCGGCAACGCAGAACGTGCGAAGCCCGCGAAGTGAGATCACCGCATGACCTGCTTCGGCGTCCGGTCGACGAAGAACAGTCCCCAGTGTTTCTCGGCGCCATCGGGGTTGTCGGGATTACCCTTCCACGGTTCGTCAAACGCCTCGAAGAAGAAAATCGTCATGCCCGCAGCGGTTGCCCAGTCACGGAGTTCCTCGTAGTAGCGAACCTGGTTGTCCTCACTGGCGCGGTCGCCGAACTCGCTGGCCGTTGTCGCCCAGCCCGCTTCGAGAACTGCAATGGGCTTGCCGGGCAGGGCCGCGGCGACACCGTCCAGGTTATCGATCGTGTAGGCCAGCGCCTCGTCGATCGTCTTTTCCTCCCACGCGGGATAGGTATGAATGCCCAGGAAATCGACTTCGGCCGCCAGCGGGGCACCGTCCTGGATCCACCATTCGTAGTTGTCGGCTACGGTCACAGGTTGTTCAATCGCAGCCTTCACCTGCCGCACGTAGTCAATGACGTCCTCGAGCGGCACCATGTGATCGTTCCACTCGACGAGCGCTTCGTTGCCGACATTGACGGCGACGATGATGTCCCCGTACTGCCTCGCCAGGTCGATGCCGCGCTGCACTTCGGAGGCATTCGCGAGCTTGTTCGCGGCCAGTTCCGCGTCCGGGATGGGTTCATCGAGCCACGGGCAACCTTCGTGATTGCTGATTTCCGCACGCAGCCAGATACCCTGCAGTACCTTGATGGGCAACTCGTTCTCACTGATCAGTCGCAGGGTTGTCTCGGAGTTCTCGCCCGTGTCGTAAAGGCGAATGAGGTCGAAGCCGTGATCGACGAGAATCCCGAGATCCTCGAGTATCTCGGCATCGCTCGGATTCACCGCGCCGTCGCCGCGGTCGGGATGCTGGCCCTCACGGAAACCCGAGTACGCGATGGCCATGACAGAATCGGCCAGCAAGTAACCGGATGACGACGCGTCGGGTCCGACGTCTGCCTGTTGACCGCAACCGGCGGCGAATAATGCAAACGCAAGCAGCGTATGGATTGTCTTCATCTCAATGCCTCACAAGCCGTTTTTCGAGCTCCTCGAGCGATCGGCCCTTCGTCTCCGGCAGGATGCGCATGACGAAAAAGAGCCCGAACACCGCAATCACTCCATAGATCAGGAAGGTGTTCGCACTGCCGAGGTTTTCGAGCTGCCACGGGAAGATGAACGTCACGAGGAATGCGACGGTGGAGTTTATGAATCCCACGAGCGAGATGGCCTTGCCACGGACGCGGTTGGGGAACAGCTCCGAGAACAGAACCCACATGATCGGACCGATCGAGATTGCAAAGCTCGCGACGAAGCCGAGAATCGCAAACAGGATCAGCAGCGGATTGAGGTCGATCGCAGCACTGACCAGTTGCGACTCGTGGCGCTTGTAGGCGTCCGCGCCGATCGCGTCCGACACGGCTCGCCGGAAGTCGATGTCGCTTTCGAAGACCGTACCAATGACGGGCGCGAGCGGCGCCTGGCTGATTTCGGCGGGCAATGCCTCGACGGCGGCCTGGTCGAGTGAATACGTCGCCGAACCGAATCCCAACGCGAGCGTCAACATGCAAACCGCGATCCCGGTCAGGCCGAAACCGAGCAGCGGGCGGCGCCCGAGCCTGTCGATAAGTGCCATCGCGGCGATCGTAAATCCCAGGTTGACGAGCCCGACCAGCACGGCCTGCATGAACGCCGCGTTCTTGCCGATGCCCGATTGCTCGAAAATCATCGGGGAATAGAAGAACACCGAGTTGATGCCGGTTATCTGCTGCAGGATGCCGACCGAGATTCCGATCGTCAGTACGAGCTTCATCGACGGATGGAACAGCGCGCTGAGCCTGACGTCTTTCTGTTCGGCCTCTTCGGCGAGGCTGTCGTGAATTTCCTGCAGCGCAGATTGCGCGCCTTCGGCGCCGTTGGCGCGTTCGAGCACTCCGAGCGCTTCGTCCTCACGGCCGTTCATCGCGAGCCAGCGAGGGCTTTCAGGCACCGCGAACAGCGCGAAGAAATAGATAACCGCCGGCAGCGTTTCGACGCCCAGCATCCAGCGCCAGCTGAGCTCTCCGAGCTGCAATGCGCTGGCCCAGGCGAGATCCGATTCGCCCAGGTTCAGGATCAGGTAGTTGCTGAAAAACGCGGCCGAGATGCCAATGACGATGTTGAGCTGGTTGAATGAGACGAGGCGTCCGCGGGAGTCGGCCGGCGCGAGCTCCGCGATGTACATTGGCGCAATGATCAGCGCTGCGCCGACACCCAGGCCGCCCAGCATTCTTGCGAGCACGAGCGTCAGGAAGTCGGGCGCGAGCGCGGAGGCGACCGCCGAGATCGCAAACAGCACCGCCGCAATCCTGAGCACGGGCCGGCGTCCCACCCGGTCGCTCAATGGTCCGGAGACCATCATCGCAAAGGTCGCCGTCAGTGCGAGCGAGGATACCGACCAGCCCAGCTCGATTCTCGTGAGTTCGAACTCGGTTTCGATGAAGCCGACGACGCCGGAAATGACCGACGCATCGAATCCCATGAGAAATCCGCCCAGCGCGACGATCAGCGCGACGGTTGCCATGTAACGTGCATTGTGACCGGTGGACATGGCTTCGGCTCAGGCGTCGGCGACGATTCGAAACGCCGTGCCGAGCTCCGTTTCCGAGCTGCCGCCCACCCATGCGTGGAAATCGCCGGGCTCGGTCATCAATCGATTCCTGCGGCCGTAGAAAGCGAGGTCGTCGGTGTGCAATTCGAACGTCACCGTGAGTCTCTGGCTGGGCCGCAGCCGCACGCGCTGGAATCCCTTCAACTCGCGCACGGGCCGGGTCACGTTGCCGGCGAGGTCGCGCACGTAGAGTTGCACGACTTCACAGGCAGTGACGGCGCTCGTATTGGTGACATCGACGCTGATCGTCAGCGACTCTCCCAGCGCAAGCTCGGTCGAACTGATCGCCAGGTTTTCGAAGTTGAAGCTGGCGTAAGACAGTCCGTGCCCGAATGCGAACAATGGCGTATAACCGGCGTCGAGGTGAAAGGCCGTCATGCCGAGCGAGAGCTGCGGCGCGTGCGGATCGATGTCGTCGATGTGCACGATCGTGTCGGGCGAGGGTGGTTTGCCGGTGTTCTTCTGATTGTAGTAGATCGGCACCTGGCCGACCATGCGCGGAAATGTCACCGGCAATTTGCCCGATGGCGACTCGATACCGAACAACAGGTCTGCAATCGCCGGCCCTCCCATCGTACCGGGGTGCCAGGCATACAGAATTGCATCGAGCTCGTCGACGACGTTCGTCAGTGTCAGCGGCCGGCCCGCGAGTATCACGGCAACGACGGGTTTGCCGGTCGCGCGAATCCGGCGCACGAGTTCGGCCTGCGCGCCGGGCAAGCTGATGTCCGCCCTCGAATGTGCCTCACCGGACAGAATCGATTCTTCGCCAAGAAACAGGACGACCGCGTCCGAATCGGAGGCCAGCGCCGCTGCCTCGTCGAAATCCCCGGTGTCCCGGCTTCGGGACGTCTCCATCGCGCGAAGGTAGCGAACGTCGACCTTGTCGTGCACGAGGCTGTGGATCGCGTGCATCGGCGTGACGCTGAGCTCTCGATCGCCGTCGAAGATCCAGGTGCCGAGCTGCTCGTAGGGGGCATCCGCCAGCGGTCCGATCAGCGCGATCGAGTTCAGCTCGTCGACCGAAAGCGGCAACGCCTCGTGGTCGTTCTTTAGCATGACGACGCTCTGCAGCGCGGCAGCCTTTGCGGCGTCGAGTGCCCGATCGTCGCCGATCGGCGCAAAACGCGCCGGGTCGGTATACGGATCTTCGAACAGGCCGAGGCGAAGTTTCGTGCGCAGGATATTGGCCGCGGCCGCGTCGATGTCGGCCGGGTCGATGTCGCCGTCAGCGACGAGTTTCGCCAGGTTGTTCACGTAGGCATCGCCGTGCATCTCCATGTCCACGCCGGCCAGAGCGGCCTGCTGCGCGGACTCCCTGTCGCTCGCCGTCAGGCCGTGAATCTGCAGCTGGCGCACCGAGTCCCAGTCACTGACGACGATTCCGTCGAATCCCCATTCGCCGCGAAGAATGTCGCGCACGAGGTATTCGTTGGCGGTTGCAGGTACGCCGTCGATATCGCTGAACGACGTCATCAGTGTCGAGACGCCGGCGCCGACGGCGGCCTTGAACGGCGGCAAATACACGTTCCTGAGTTCGTTCTCGGGAATGTTGGTCGTGGCGTAATCCCGACCGCTCTCGACGGCACCGTAGCCGACGAAGTGTTTTGCGCACGCCGCGATCGTGTCGTGCGCCGCGAGATCCTCGCCCTGGAAGCCCTCGATCATCGCTACGCCGAGTTCGCTGGCGAGAAACGGGTCCTCTCCGAGGCTTTCCGCGATACGGCCCCAGCGCGGATCCCTCGAGATGTCGATCATCGGTGCGAAGGTCCAGTTGACGCCTGCCGACGCCGCCTCCCGCGCGGCAACGGCTGCGCCCTGTCGCACGATATCGGGACTCCAGGCAGCCGCCTGGCCCAACGGAATCGGCATGACCGTTTTGAAGCCGTGTATGACGTCGCGGCCTACGATCAGTGGAATTCCGAGCCGGCTTTCCTCGACGGCCATGCGCTGCAGCGCGTTGACGACGTCGACGTCGACAACGTTGAGCACCGAACCGGCGCGACCGTCGCGGATGGCGTCCGCCAGGTAGTCGTGGATATAGCTGTCACCGACATTGAGCTGGCTCATCTGGCCGATTTTTTCTTCGAGCGTCATACGACCGAGCAGGTCGATGACGCGCCCCTCGATCGACTCCACGGCGGTCGAAGTGTCGGCAAAGGATTGGCTCATAAGCGCGCTCAACAGGATTCCGCAGGTCGCGGTGATTCTATAGTCAGGGGTGGTCAAATGACGAGACGACACAGACGCCTGTGTAGCAATGTTTGACAGCGCTGTCAATTTGGTGGATGATGCTTTGACACTCAGAAAGCCGCATTGAAGCGGCTCAAAATAACAATGACAGACGCCGCCCATTACGAAACCAAAGCCGAAGATCGAATCCCTTTCCCCCTGAAGGTCGTCTACGGCTTTGGTGCTTTTGTAAACAACACTCTGGCGGCCGCCATCGGCGGCATGATCATCGTGCTCAATCTCGGGCTCGGCATGAGCCCCGCCCTCGTCGGCCTTCTCGGTGCGCTGCCGAGGCTCACCGATGCGCTTACCGATCCGTTGATGGGCTACATCTCGGACAACACCCGTTCGCGATGGGGTCGGCGCCGTCCGTACATGTTCGTCGGCGCTATCGTCGTGGGCATCGTCTTCGCGGTGCTCTGGCAGCTGCCGACCGGCAAGAGCGAGTCATTCTATTTCACCTACTTCCTTATCGGTTCGCTGCTGTTCTTCCTCGCGTACACGATCTATGCAACGCCGTGGGTGGCACTCGGTTTCGAGCTGACGCCCGACTACCACGAGCGCACTCGCCTCATGGGCGTACAGAACTTCATCGGCAACATCGCCTACATGATCTCGCCCTACTTCCTGGCAATCATGTACCTGCCGATGTTTGGCGACGTCGTAACCGGTGCGGGCTACCTCGCCTTGATCATCGCCGTGGTCGCGATCGGGCTCGGCGTTCTGCCCGCGATCTTCCTGCGCGAGCGATTCAAGGACGTCGCGTCGTCGGAGGATGACGAAAAGAAACCGGGCGTCGGCGCCATCGTCATGGATTTCCTGCGCGGCTTCGGCAAAACGCTCAAGTTCAGGCCGTTCCTGAAGCTCTGCCTGGCGACGTTCCTCGTCTTCAACGGCTTTATCCTTATTGCCTCGTTCCAGCCTTACGTGATCATCTATTACGTATTTGGCGGCGACCAGGAGGCGGGGTCCGTGTTCTTCGGCCACTCCGGCCTGCTGCAGGGCATATCCGCACTCGTTGCCATCAGCCTCGTCACCTACCTGGCGACGAAGATCGGCAAGCGTCGTGCGTTCTTCGTGTCGACCGGGATTTCCATGGTCGGCTACTCGCTCAAGTGGTTCTGCTACACGCCCGACAATCCGTGGCTCGTCCTGGTCCCCGCGCCTCTCATGGCATTCGGGCTCGCCGGACTGTTCACGCTGATGCCCTCGATGGTCTGCGACGTCGTTGACGCCGACGAACTGAACACGCACGAACGTCGCGAAGGCATGTACGGCTCGATATTCTGGTGGGTGGTCAAACTGGGCCAGTCCGTGGCGATATTCGGCGGCGGCCTGCTGCTCGTAGCGACAGGTTTCGACGTCGAGCTCGGCGGCGAGCAGACGGCCGAGACGATAACTCTCATGCGCTTGGCTGATGCCTTCATCCCGACCGCTACGTCCGCAATAGCGATCTGGGCCATCGCCACGTACTCGATAACCGAGAAACGCGCGCACGAAGTGCGCCAGGAACTGGAACTGCGCCGCGGCGCGGCCTGATCGACTCAGCCGGCGTCGTCGACGAGTTTCCTGAGAAACTGTACGTCCTTGTCGACCACTGCCTTGGCGATCGCTTTTTCCGGCGCCTCGCTGCAATGGTTCGCAACTGCGTCGCGCAGCATGCCCAGGAATCTCGGGGCTGCAACGAGGACGTAGCCACGGCACCTGCCGTCGTGTAGTGCTCTGCCGATACGAATGGCGATTTGCTTTGCGAAGACGCCCGCGACGTGTTCTTTCGGACCCGGTTTCTCCTGCCCCATCGCGTGCCGCCCCTGACCGCCGCTGTCGAAACTGCGGCCACCCCTGTCGGACACGAGTTGACCGGGTTTCTTTCTTCCGTCCGGGTTCTCGAGACAGGTCAGCTCGGCCAGCGCCCCTCTCCTGGTGTCCCGTGTGTAAATGAACGCTCTTGCCTCGTCGGCGACAACAACCCAGAAAGCCGTATCGGTCTGCATCGTGAATACCACCTGCGAATAAGCCCGCCCCGCATAACTCAAATATAGGCGACGCCGGGGAATTTCACTGGGTAGTCGCCGCAACGGCCTCTGCAACGGTAGAATCGAATCGAGATCGAAACTTCGGGGTGACGCAGACCGGCATGTTTGATGCTGCCGAATTGGGCCAGGTCGTCAGCGACGACGAATTCAAGGAGCGTGCCCGCGAGCTGCGGTCACGGCTGCTGATTATGCAATACCGATGCCTGGACCTGGGCCGGTTTCCGGTGCTGATCGACTTTGCAGGCGTTGAAGGCGCGGGCAAGGGCACCACGATCAACATGCTCAATACGTGGATGGACCCGCGCTTCCTGCGAACAACCGGCTACCAGGCGCCAACCCCGGTCGAAAGCGCGCGACCGAGATTCTGGCGCTACTGGCGGGACATGCCGCCGAAAGGCCGCATCGGACTGATCCTGAGCGGGCGTTACTCCCGTCCGCTGCTGGGCCGGGTCTACGACGACTTTGACGAACTGGCATTCGACAGCCGGCTCTCCGAGATCATTCGCTTCGAGAATGCGCTCGTCGATGACGGCGCCCTGGTGCTCAAGTTCTGGATGCACCTGAGCAAATCACAGCAAAAGAAGCGACTCGAGGAACTGTCCGCGGACCCGATGCTGAGCTACCGCGTTACGGACGCCGACTGGAACAACCACGATCACTACGACGACTTTGTCTCCGCCGCCGAGCACCTGGTGACCCGCACCAATCGTGCCGGCGCCCCCTGGAATATCATCGAGGGTACCGATGAGAACTTTCGCCATCTCCGTGTTGGCGAGATCATCGAGACCGAGCTGTCGCGGCACCTCGAGCTACATGAGCGCGCCGCGGGGAAACCGGTCAACGGCGAGCGGGTAAATCCCGATGAAGTTATGAACGGGCCGACGGTGTTCGACTCGCTGGACCTTTCGAAAAAGGTGCCAAAGGGCGACTACCGGGAGCGCTTGAACGCACGGCAGGCGCGCCTCGGCGAACTCGGGCGCAAAGCGTTCCAACAGGACGTTTCGACCGTGCTGGTGTTCGAAGGTCCCGATGCGAGCGGCAAGGGCGGCGCAATCCGGCGCACTGTCTGGAGTCTCGACGCACGCAGCTACCGCGTGTACCAGTTCGCGGCGCCCACCGAGGAGGAGCGCGCGCAGCATTACCTCTGGCGATTCTGGCGACGACTGCCGCGCGCCGGTCACGTTTCGGTTTTCGATCGTAGCTGGTACGGACGCGTCCTGGTCGAGCGGGCCGAGGGCTTCGCGACCGAGGAGGAGTGGCGGCGCGCCTACAACGAGATCAACGACTTCGAAAACCAGGTCGTGGATCATGGCATCCTGCTGCTGAAGTTCTGGATGCACATCAGCAAGGACGAGCAGCTGAAGCGCTTCAACAAGCGCGAGAAATCGCCCTACAAGCACTGGAAACTGACCGACGAGGACTGGCGTAACCGCGAGCTCTGGAATGCCTACGAGCAATTCGGCCACGACGTCGTGCAGTTCACGAGCACGAAGAAGGCACCGTGGATCATCGTCGAGGGCAATAACAAGCCGCACGCCCGGCTCAAGGTCATCGATACCTTTATTGACCACCTTGAACAAAGGCTGGGCTGACCGGCGCTTCGGGCTGCAGAATCGTTCCTAGCGGTCGATACCGAGGGCGCGGCGAATCGCAGGCAATGCATTGTTGACGCTTTCCGCACCCTGTTGCATTGCCTCTGCTGCCCGGCCGAACTCGAGAATGCCGATATCGCCGAGGCGTGGCGCAATGATCACATCTGCGGGATCGCCGGCAAGCCGGCTGCGCGTAATCCTGTCCTGGAAAATGTTGATGGCACTCGACACGGTGCTGAACGCGCCGGGTGGCGCGTCTTTCTCGCTCGTCGTCGGAAAAATCGCGCTCGAGTATTCACGCGCCTGCTGTTTCAGGCCCTGCAGCAGGCCTTCCTCTTCTTTCGCCGTTCTCGCAGCCGTCTTGCGGGCTCGTTTGCCGATGATGTCGGAGTTCAGGTTGACGGCAACGACGACATCGGCGCCCAGGGCGCGACAGGCGGACACCGGCACGGGATTGACCAGGCCCCCGTCAACGAACCAGCGCTCGTCGATACGAACCGCAGAGAACATGCCGGGCATCGCCATCGAAGCATTGATGGCATCGGCCAGCGGGCCGCGCCGAAACCACACTTCCCGACCCGTATCGAGGTCCGTCGCCACGGCCGCGTAAGGTTTCGGCAGATCCTCGATGTTCATGCCTTCGGGCGCGACGTAGTCACGTATGAATGTGTTCATACGCTCCATGTTGACGAATCCGGCATTTGAAAAACGGATGCCGAAAAACCGGTACAGTTCGGCCCGGCTGATGCCCAGCACCCACTGTTCGAGTTTGTCGAGGTTTCCGGTCAGGTAAGCCCCGGCCATCATCGCGCCGACGGAGGTGCCGCACACGACGCCCGGCTCCAGGCCGGCATCGACGAGCGCCTTGATCGTGCCGATGTGCGACCAGCCGCGTGACGCACCGGATCCCAGCGCGAGACCCAGCACGGGTGCAGACGGCGCGGAGCTCATAGCTCGACCATTAACTTCCCGGTATTGCCGCCCGTAAACAGCAGGTTGATGCCGTCGATGGCACTCTCGAGCCCCTGCAATTTGTGCGCACGGTATTTGAGCTTGCCCGCCTGCAGGTACTTCGTCAGCTCCTGCATCATCGCGGGCATGGCGTCCCAATGATCCGGCAACGCAAAGCCCGTGACGGTCAGGCGCTTGCGAATCATGTTCATCCAGTTGGGGCCGGGCGCGGGCGTGGCCGTGTTGTAGTCGGCGATCATGCCGCACACGATGATGCGGCCGTGCGCATTCATGAGTCCGTAGACAACGTGCTGGACGAGGCCGCCGGTATTCTCGAAGTACAGGTCGACGCCGTCAGGAAGCGCAGCCCGCAGTTGCTTTGCAAGATCGTCCGACTTGTAGTTGATTGCGGCGTCAAAACCCAATTCGTCGGTGAGCCATTGGCATTTCTCGTCGCTGCCCGCCGTTCCCACCACTCGCAGACCCTCGGCTTTGGCAATCTGGCCAACCATTGAACCGACCGACCCGGCCGCACCGGAGACAACCAGCGTTTCACCGGCCTTCGGTTTGCCGATCACGATGAGGCCGTGGTACGCCGTCAGTCCCGGCAGTGAAAGCACGCACAACACAGCTTCCTCGGAGATCCCGGGCGGCAGCGTCTGCAGGCCTTGGCCGTTGCTCACGGCGTACTCGGTCCAGCCAATCATGCCAACGACGCGATCGCCGGACGCATACTGCTCGTGCCTGGACTCGACGACTTCGGCAACACCGCTCGAGCGCATGACGTCGCCGAGCTCGACGGGCGGGATATAGCTCTCGCGGTCCTCCATCATCCAGCCCTTCATCGCCGGGTCGAGCGACATGTGTGTCTGCTTCAGCAGCACCTGCCCTTCCTGCAATTGTGGCGTTTCGAGGGTCACTACCTCGAACAGGTCGGGCGTGATGTGGAGGTGCGGTCGCTTGACGAGCTTTACGGCTTTGTATTGCATGGCGCGGCGTTTCCTTGAACGGACAGTCGGACCGGTCAGTCTACAGGACGCCGGAAGACGAGGAAGTGTTGCTGCGGAAGAAAAGCCTCGTTGCGCACGAACTCGAGGCCGACGGCTTGCATCTCCTTGCGCGCTTGTGCCTCACTCATCTTGTGCAGTCGTTTGATCGGTACCGACGGGTCCTCTGCCCTGTACTCGATGAGCACGAGCACGCCGCCCGGCTTCAGCGCTCGCGCGATCGCCTCGCTCATTTCTCGAGGATGGGAGAACTCGTGGTACGCGTCGACGATGAGAACGAGATCGACCCCCGCCTCGGGGAGCATCGGATCCTCCACGGTGCCCATGACCGGCTCGACGTTCGGCGGCGCGCCCGCGCCGATCCGCTCACGGATGATCTCGAGCATTTCCGGCTGGATGTCGACGGCCAGGACCTTGCCGCGCGGTACGCGCAGCGCGACAGGGAAACTGAAGTAGCCGGTGCCTGCGCCAATGTCGGCGACGATGCTGTCCTGGCGCAGCGGAAGCGCATCGATGAGCAGGTCGGTGCGCTCCTCTCGCTCCCGGTCGGGACGCTCGAGCCAGGCGGCGCCGAGGTGACCCATCACCTGGGAAATCTCGCGGCCCATGTAGTACTTGCCGATACCGTCGCGGCTCGCCGTACCGACACGATATTCCGTCGAGTCGTTGTTGCTGGCCGCGCAGCCGACGAGGGCCAGCGTTGCCAGGAAAACGCCGATCAGGACGCTGCAACGAGGTCGTGAGTCAATCATCGCGTTTATAATGCCGGTACTGTGGTCAACAACAATAACGGAGGTACGACCATGCGATCCATACTTCTCGCAGTTCTGGCCCTGGCGCTTGCCGCTCCGCTGCTGGCGGCGCAGATCGAATCGAAAACGACGAGAAACGGTGTGCCGGAGAGCTGGTCTGTCACGAGTGTCGGCCCCGGAGGCGTGTTGCGTATCGACGAAGGTGGATTCAGCAGCACGGCCAGCGGCGGTGGTCTCACCTTCGCGAAAGGCGCGATCCGCGACACAATGATCTTCGATCCGGAGGCCGGCGAGATCATGTCGGTCGAGGGCAGTGTCTGCCGCGTGCTGTCGTCCAGTTCGGCGCCACCGCCCGGCATGGAGTTCATGGACAGCGCAGAAATGCAGGCGCACCAGGAGGAGATGGCCAGGGCGATGGCTGGCGCCAACGAACAGATCGCCGAAGCGATGAAACAGATGCGGGAATCCGGCGCATCGCAAGCCGAGCTCGACATGATGGAAAACATGATGGAGGGCTTCCAGGTGCCGGGCGGCCGGCCCGAGGACAACCGGCTCGAGATCGTCGCCGAGGACAGAGGCGTTTCAGTCGGTGAATTCGAGGCCGACGTCTACCTCGCGAAGTCGCCGGCTGGCGTCGAGAAGTTTCGTTTCTACATGACCGACGTTGACGACATTCCCGGTGGCGAGGCGATCAAGGACGGCGTCGTCGGCATGATGAACACGATGGCCGATGTCATGAAGAGCATGGGGGTGGGCCAGATCATGGATGACGGCATGATGACCGTCATCAACGGTCCGGAATTCAAGGGCAAGTACCCGGTCGCGGTGGACGACCTGCAGGCCGGGACCCGCAGCGAGGTTACGAGCGCGAGCGGCAGGAAAGCCGATGTCGATTTCTCGCCCGACTGCGAAAAACGCGACATGATGGGGAACTAGTCGGCTACTCGGCCGCCGCCGCCGCGTACAGGACTACCCATGTCCAGAGTTTCGATCGGCCTCGTGGTCGTGGTGGCGGCCATGTGCGGATGTTCGGACAATGAACCGATGTATCCGATTGCGGAAAAACGGCCGGTAACCCTGGTACGACACGGGCACGAGCGTGTAGACGAGTACTTCTGGCTCAACGACCCCGACAACCCTGACGTCATTCGCTACCTCGAAGCCGAGAACGAGTATTCGCAGGCCATGCTCGCCGAAACGTCAGGCCTGCGCGCACGCCTCGTAGACGAGATGCGCACGCGCATCAAGGAAGACGACGCAACAGCGCCCTATCGCCTCGGCGATTACTACTACTATCGCCGCTATGAGGCCGGCAAGGACTACCCGATTTACGTGCGGCGCAAGGGTTCGCTCGACGCCGACGAGGAGATCATCCTCGACGTCAACGTGCTTGCCGGGGAAGAATCGTATTTCAAGGTTCGCGGTGTCAGCGTAAGCCCCGACCACAATACGCTGGCCTACGGCGTCGATACGCGTGGCCGCCGGTTCTACGACTTCCGTTTCGTCGATCTCGAGGCGGGGGAACATCTCGACGCCACGATCGACGACATCACGCCGAATGTAGTCTGGGGCAACGACAGCCGAAGCGTCGTCTTCACGCGCCAGGACCCCGAAACACTGCGCTGGAACCAGGTGTACGTTCGCGACCTGGACAGCGGCACCGATTCGCTGCTCTACGAAGAGCCGGACGAGACCTTCAGCGTCTACGCCTACAAGTCGCTCTCCGACAGATACATCTACCTGGCGAGTGGCAGCACGCTGGCCACCGAAGTGCGCTACGTGTCGGCCGACGATCCGGCCGGAGAAATGACCGTGTTTCTGCCGCGCGAAGACGCACACGAGTATTACGTCACCGACGGCCAGGATCGCTTTTACGTATTGAGTAACGACAATGCGACGAACTTCGAGCTACTGGCTGCGCCGCTCGGTGACACCTCGAAAGCCGCCTGGGAGGTTGTCGTACCGCATCGCGACGACGTGCTGCTCGAAGACCTCGAAGTGTTCGCGGATTTCGTCGTGTTGACGGGCACGAGCAACGCCCGGAGCCGCGTGGAAATCTTCGATCGCGCTTCGGGCGACAGTCACGCTATCGCGTTCGACGAAGACGCTTTCATGCTATACGCCGGCGACAACTACGAATACGACAACCGGGCCTACCGCTTCGAGTACGAATCCATGACTCGCCCGACCTCGATTTACGACTACGACGTCGCGTCGCGCCAGTCCGAGCTCGTGTGGCAGAAGCAGATCCCTGGTGACTTCAGTTCCGACGACTACCGCTCCGAACGGCTGTTCGCCGAGGCGCGCGACGGCACGCCGGTTCCGGTTTCGCTCGTCTACCGCAAAGGTGTCGAGCTCGACGGCAGTAACCCGCTGCTGCAATACGGCTACGGGTCCTACGGCTCGAGCGTCGACCCGGACTTCAGCGTCAACCTGTTGAGCCTTCTGGATCGCGGCTTCGTGTTCGCAATCGCGCACGTTCGCGGCGGTTCGGAAATGGGCCGGCAGTGGTACTACGACGGCCGCCAGTTCGAGAAGATGAATACGTTCACCGACTTCATTGACGTCTCGAAATTCCTGATAAAAGAGGGGTATACGTCACCGGAGCACCTGTACGCCCGCGGTGGCAGTGCCGGTGGCCTGCTCATGGGTGCCGTCGCCAACATGGCGCCGGATCTCTACAGGGGTATCTCGACACGGGTGCCGTTCGTCGACGTCATCACGACGATGCTCGACGACAGCATTCCGCTTACCGCGGGCGAATGGGATGAGTGGGGCGACCCACGCGAGAAAGCATTCTACGAGTACATGCTGTCGTACTCTCCTTATGACCAGGTCAGTGCGCAGGATTACCCGAACATGCTGGTCACGACCGGCTTGCACGACTCGCAGGTGCAATACTGGGAACCCGCCAAATGGGTCGCGCGACTCCGGGACCGCAGGACCGACGACAACCTGTTGCTGCTGTACACTGACATGCAGGCAGGACACAGTGGCAAAACCGGGCGCTTCAAACGGCTCGAGGACGTCGCGCTCTACTACGCTTTCTTCCTCGATCTCGAGGGCATCAGGGAGTAAACACGCAGTGATCCGGCAGCTGTTCGAAAAGGTCGTAGACGCAATTTCGACACCCGAATCCGAGGGTACGGAGGACCGGGAATCCGCACTGCGCATGGCGACCGCGGTGTTGATGATCGATGTGGCAAGGGCCGATCACGTGTTCGAGGAATCCGAGCTGGATCGTGTCCTCGGGCTCATCGAATCGCATTTCGGCGTGCTGCCCGAGGAAGCCGCACAACTCGTCAATGCGGCCGGCGAAAAAGCCGAAGACATCGTCTCGGTGCACGACTTCACGGCGCTGCTGCACGAACACCTCGACGAGGGCGAGAAAGCGCACATCGTTTCGCTGTTGTGGCAGGTCGCATACGCCGACGGTCGTCTCGACAAGTACGAAGACTCACTTGTGTTGAAAATCAGCGACTTGCTGTACGTCAGCCGCGGGCGGGTGATGCGGCTGAAACACGACGCCGCCAACCGTACGTCCGGGACTGGCTGATCACGAGAAATCGCTAAAGATTCAGTTACTTCGGCCGATTCAGGTAAGTACCCGTATTTACCCGGCCGGTACCCATGGCGCCCTCCGAAGACAAACAACAAACCGGACACGCGTTCGTCGTGACGCAAGACAAGACCACCTGGCGACTGACGCGACAGGTCCTTGATGCCGAAGACTACGAGCCTCAGCACTGTGCCGGCATCGACGAAATCGAAGCCGCTGCAACCTCGACGCCGCCCGCGGTCATCGTTTTCGATGAAGACCTGGCCGGGGGCGCGGCGGTCGACACCTGCCTGCGAATTCGTGCACTGCCCGGGTGCGAGTACATCCCTTTGCTGCTCCTGTCGAACCAGAGCGGCTGTGCTCTGGACGACGCTTACAGCGCCAACGTCACCGCGACCGTTGCGAAGCCGGTCAAGAAAAAGGACCTCACCGAACGGCTGCACTCGCTCGGCGACACCGGCAAAACCCTGAGCGGCATCCGCGCGCTGCGACCGGTCAATGCCGACATCCTCGAGAGCGTGCCGGATGCGTTCCTGATGGTCGGCACCGATGGCACGTTCAAGGAATACCTCGGCGGCGCCAATGACGATCCCGTGCTCGCGCCCGACGAACTCGAAGGCCGCTCGGTCGATGACGCGTGGCCCGCCGCAGCCGCGAAGCAGCTCAAGACCGGCATCCGCCGCGTCATGAAGGCGCGCTCGGCGCATTCGATCAATGTCGAGCTCGAGAAGGACGGCCGTCGCGAGTCCTATGAAGTCCGCCTGCTCGTGCAGGGCCGCAGTCGTGTCCTGCTGATCATGCGCAACCTGGCGGACGGACCGGCACGAGCGCAGGATAGCCGCAGCCGCGTTGCTGCCGACGACGTCACCGGCCTGACCGCGAAGGACGTCTTCATGACGCATTTCGAATCGGTCATCGCGGATGCAAAGTTGCGCGAGCGCGGCATTGCGGTCATGTGCATCGACATCGACCGCTTCAATCGCATCAACGACACACTGGGACGCGCGATCGGCGATGCCGTACTGCGCGTGACCGCCAAACGCATCGACAGCTGCCTGAGGGACTACGACCAACTGGCCCGGATCGAGGACGCCGAGAATCGCGGACTTGCGCGCATCAGGGGTGACGAATTCGTGCTCGTACTCGGCGATATCGAGTCACGCGGCGACGTAGCCACCGTCGCCGGCCGCATCCGCGATGCATTCGCCGAGCCCGTCGCGATCGAGGGGCATCAGCTCAACATCAAGCCGAGCATCGGCATCGCGCAGTGCCCGCTCGATGGCGACACTGCCGAGACACTGTTGAAGAACGCCCGCGTCGCGCTCGACGAGGCCAAGGTCGTCAGTTCCGACGGGCACGAGTTCTTCTCCAGCACCATGAAGTACCGGGCCCGTGCGCGACTCGACGTCAAGAACGAATTGCGCTGGGCAATCGACAAGGACCAGCTCGACATCCACTTCCTGCCACGCATCGACCTGCGGACCGGCCGCGTCGCAGGGCTCGAGGCCTTATTGCGCTGGATACATCCTTTGCGCGGCAGCGTGCCGCTGAGCGAAGTCATCCCGCTGGCCGAAGCGACCGGGCTCATGTTCGCGATCGGCGAGTGGGTCATCAACACGACATGCAAGCAGGCGCGGCTGTGGCAGCACGAACTCGGCGACGTGCCGTGCGTGTCGGTCAACCTGTCGCAGCAGGAGTTCTCGAGAGAAGACCTGCCCGTACTGGTGCAGCGTGCGCTGGAGAACAGCGGCCTGCCCGCAGAGAAGCTCGAGCTCGAGCTCACTGAAGCCATGCTCATGCGCTGCCGCCAGGCGGACGCCACGATTCACGCGTTGCACAGGATCGGTGTAGGCGTGGTCCTCGACGATTTCGGCCAGGGACACTCGTCGATCTCGCACCTGACGAACCTGCCGATCAAGGCGATCAAGATCGACCGCGAGTTTACCGACGGCGTGCGCGAACCCGGCCGGCAGCAGTCGATATGCTCCGCGATGATTGCGATGTCGCGGGAACTGGGCTTCTCGGTTATCGCCGAGGGCGTCGAGAGCGAACTGCAAGTCGAGTTCCTCAAGGAACGTGGCTGTGACGCCGTGCAGGGCTTCCTGTTCACCGAACCTCTGCCGCCGCACAAGGTGCCTGCTTTCCTCGAGACCTGCGAGCAGATCGCCGAGGAATCCAGGGTCGTCGACCTCACTACGGTACGCAAGAAGATCGCCTCCAGGTCGTTCGGCTGAAATTCGGTCGGCCAATGGTTACGTGTGTATTTAACGCGACGATTATGTGACCGGTGTCACAAAACTTTATAGCGGCCGGTTATTACCGACACCTCCGCGACCGGCCTCGTCCTGATCAAATAGCGCCATACATTGCTCACGGACGAGAACCATGAAGAAGCTCTTCGTACTGACACCGATTCTGGCCGGACTCGTATTCGCACTTCACCAGGCTAACGACGATCGACGCGCGACCACACCCGACGCGGACAGCGTGACAGCGGACACGGCTGCCGATGTCGCCGAGCCGCGCAAACGCACGACCGTCACGGAAGTCGATCTTCCGGACGCGGTGGCTGAAGACGTCGGCATCCCCGCGAATGTCGCGGCGCAGACCAGTTCATTGCTCGCGCCGCGAAATATCGAACTGCCCGGTGGCGAATTCGAGATCCGGGTCCCGGACAACAACATCGAACCCGTCGACCCTGAATCGAAGATGAGCCCGGCGTTGATCGCTGCCGTGCGCTACGGCAGCGACGAGATGGTCGATGTGATCATTCGTTACGAGGATCATCCTGAGCTGTTCGAGGAGAACCGCATCGAAGACCTCGGCGGCGAGATCCTGCGCCGCTACGAGAGCCTGAAGATGCGTGCCGTGCGACTGCCCGCCGACGCTGTCGAGGCGCTCGCAATCGATACCGACGTCGAGATGATGTCGCTCGATACGCCTTTAACGTCAGCATCGATTTCGGCACGCGAAACGGCCAGGCTGCCATCGACCGGTTCGGCCAATTCCTTCCCCGTCAGCTCGGGAATCGGCATCGCCGTGCTCGACACCGGGATAGCGTCGCACACCGACTTGAGTGTTGCCTCGCACATCAATTTTACGTTCCCGTTCCAGGGTCCTGGCGGCACGTATCGCGACGAGTTCAACTCGCGCGCGTTCGACAATTCCGATGGCTCGGCGGCATGGGGCGCCGACGAGTGGATCGAGCGCGGCGACAACGAGCAAGGTCCGTACTACGGCAGCATCACGGTCGAAACGGACTACTGCCCCGATCCGTCGAGCCGCTGCATCGAGTTCGATGCGCGCGGCGGCGTCAACGACTCGATCGCCCGCCGTGTCGACCTCACAGACGCGACCTCGGCGGTCCTGACCTTCGACTACCGCCTCTACGACATCGATTCGAGCGCCGAGTTCGTGCTCGAAGTCTCTGACGACGGTGACCAGGACAGCAGGTACCAGGTCGTTCGCAGTTTCAATACCGCGTCGCTCGTCTACGGCGAGACCGTCGACCTGACGCCGTTCATCGCAGTCGACACGTTCATTCGTTTCCGGGTCACCGACTACGACCCCGAGGCGCACCTCTACATCGACAACGTCGAAGTCGAGTTTGTCGAGCCCGGCGCCCTGCGCGATACGTTCGGCAACACTTCGTACAGTAATTCTCACGGCGACATGGATTGGTCGGCGACGCCGTGGATCGAAAATGCTGACGACGGCAGCCCTTGGGGCGGCGACGTCACGATCGAGGAAGACTGGCGCTGCCCGGCCGGTGCGGACCGGTGCCTGGAACTGGACGCCAACGGTGGCGTCGGCACGTCGATCGAGCGTGCCGTGAACCTCGCTGACGCAGCATCGGCAACGCTGGTATTCGACTACCGCGTCGACGACATTATCGAAGACGCGACGTTCACGTTCGACGTGTCGACCGATAATGGCGCGACGTGGCGGTCGTTGCGCCGCTACGACAGGAAGATGACGCGCGAACGGGAAGCGATCGACCTGACGTCCTACATGACGTCGGATACGCGGATCCGCTTCCGCGTCACAGACTACGATTACGATGCCAACATGTGGATCGCCAACCTTGCCGTCGACATCGAACCCGCCGACATGCTCGACGGCTTCGGCCACGGCACGCACGTCGCCGGCATTGCCGGTGGCAACGGCAACCTGTCCGGCGGTAATTACCGCGGCATCGCTTCGGGCGCAAATCTGCATTCGGTCAAGGTGCTCGACAGCCAGGGTCGCGGTTTCACGTCGGACGCGATTGCCGGCATCGACTGGATCCTGCAACACGCGGACCAGAAGGGCATCAGGGTCGTCAACATGTCCCTGGGCAAGGCCGTGGAAGAATCGAATCAGACGGATCCCCTCGTCCTCGCCGCCGAGGCCTTGTGGGATGCCGGTATCGTGGTCGTCGCCTCGGCCGGCAACTACGGCAACGACGGCCACATGACGATCACGAGCCCCGGTAACTCGCGCAAAATCATCACGGTCGGGTCGCTGACCGATACGGGCACCGGTTCCGACTTCAGCGACGACTACGTGTCCACGTTCTCGTCGATGGGGCCGACGCTCGGCGACCACGTCCTGAAACCCGACCTCGTCGCACCCGGTAACCGGCTCGTCGCGACGATGCCGAAGAACGGCAAGCTGAAGAAAAAGGTCAAGGACCGTGCGCCGAACTGCTCGGGCGCCTGCGCCGAGGAATACCTCGAGCTGTCGGGCACGAGCATGGCTGCCGCCATGGTCTCGGGTGCCGCTGCGCTGATGCTGACTGAGGACCCGTCGCTGACGCCGTCAACGGTCAAAGCGCGGCTGATGCGCTCGGCGCGCAAGATCGACGCCGATCCGACGATGTCCGGCGCCGGCGTACTCGACATCGATGCCGCACTCAGCGAGAGCGGCCATATCCCGGCCCAGGCGTTGTCGCCGCTGATGGCGCGCTCCGAGGAAGGCCCGGTCATCCTAGTCGAGGACACCGCGAAGCTCTGGGGTGACGTGACCTTCGCTAACGCGTATCTCTGGACCGATGCTTATATCTGGACCGACGCCTATCTGTGGACCGACGGCTATATCTGGACGGATGCCTACCTCTGGACGGACGCGTACCTCTGGACCGACGCCTACCTCTGGACCGACGGCTATCTCTGGACGGATGGCTATCTCTGGACCGATGGCTACATCTGGACCGATGCGGTCACGAATTTCACGCCGCTCTTCGACACCTCCGGCCAGTCCGTTCTGCTGAACGACGACTGATCGCTGCGGACTGAGAGGAGGAGTACCATGAGAGCTGCTATCCGCAAAGTCATCAATCTCGAGTTCACGGGCCGTCACACGGTCGGGCCGGCGCCGGGCGCCGAGAAGGCCGGCTTCCTTTGCGACGACGATTGCCAGCGCACGGCCGTGATCGTCACAACCGACAAGGTGTCCCACCAGTGGGCACCGCGCTGGCTCGAGCACGAGGGCCTGAACGTTGCCATCGTCGATTCGGCGGACAAGGCGCTCGCGTACGCCGCGACCCGACAGGTCGACCTGCTGATAGCCGATGCCGGAACACGGTGCCAGTCGGGCAATCTGCTGATCGACTCGATCAACCGCGCTGCAAAAACGGACGTGCCGAAGATTGCGCTCTGCACAAGCACGTCGGACCTGGCCCTGGCGTCGGAAACGGACGTCACGGACATCGTTCGCCGGCCGTTCGACTGGCAGATCATCACCCAGCGGGCCGTGCGCGCCATCAAGGCACACGAAAACCTGGTCGCGCTGCAACACGCTCACGAGCGCATCGATCGATTCCGCATATCCGCGACGGCGGCCGAAAGAAAACGGGCGAAGACGATGGGCATCGACACGCTGACCGGATTGCCCAACGGCGATCGTTTCCGCAAGTTGTCTCACAACGCGATCGCCGCACGCGGCAACATCGACAAGCAGATGTCGATCGTCGTTGTCGGACTCGATCGCTACCGCCTCGTAAACGAGGCGATTGGCCACACCAACGCGAACCGCGTACTCAACCAGTTTGCCGATCGCCTGCGCAATTGCATCTCCGATCGGGGGGTCATCGGCAGTGGCGACAACGGCACGGTCACCGCTATCGCATCGCGCCTGGGCGGCGCACGGTTTGCCGTGCAGATTGCCAACGGCGCCGAAGAGCAGGTGCGGCGTTTTCATGACGCGGTCGTTCGTGAGCTGCAGCAGCCGTTCGAAGTCGACGGCCAGAGCGTCTATCTGACAGCCAGCTTCGGCGCGGCGATCTACCCGACGCAGTGCAACGGGCCCGACGAACTGCTGCATTCAGCCGAGACCGCGATGCTCGAGGCGCGTGAGAACACCGGTGGGCTGCATTTCTACGATCCCCTGGGCCGCCCCTCGGGATCACAACTTCTGAGAATCGACTCCATGCTTCGCGCCGCCCTTCCGAACCGGGAGCTCGAGCTGCACTACCAGCCGATTACCGATACCGGGACCGGCAAGGTCGTAGCCGCCGAGGCGCTGCTGCGCTGGAACCATCCGCAGGAAGGGATGATCCCGCCCGATGCCTTCGTCCCGGTCGCCGAGAAAACCGGCATGATGGTCGAGATCGGCGAATTCGTGATCCGCCGTGCCTGCCAGCAGCTCCGCGAGTGGATCGATGGCGGTATGGACCCGATCCGAATCGCGATCAACCTGTCGCTCTGCCAGCTGACGCGTGGCGACGTCGTGTCCGTCGTCGCCGGCGCGCTCGAGCGGTATGCGATCGATCCGCAGCTGCTCGAGATCGAGCTCAGCGAGCGCGGCGTGCTGAACCGCCATCCGGAAGTCGTCAGTGAGATCTGCCGTCTCAAGGACATCGGCGTACGCATCTCGATCGACGATTTCGGGACGGGCCAGGCCGCCATCGGCTACCTCAAGGACCTGCCGATCGACGTCATCAAGATCGACCGTTCGTATGTCAGTGGCGCCGCTCGCAGCAAGCGCGATGAGGCGATCGCTTCGGGCATGGTGGCGATGGCCGAACGGCTCGACGCGACCGTGATCGCCGAAGGCGTGGAGACGACGGACCAGCTGCGGATGCTGCGCGAATGGGGGTCGCACGAGTGCCAGGGATTCCTGTTCAGTCCGGCGGTTCACGGCGAACTCTTCCTGCAACGATTCGCCTGATCCGGGCCCCGGAGAGTGTGACGCGGTTCACAAGGCACTCTCAAGAAAAACCGGACGATGGCCGATAACCGATTGAGACGACAGGGATGCCGCTGCCGAAACGAGTATGACGAGACCCGCAACAGAGACGAGCAAGCCGGCCAGTACGCTTCGCGCATGCCTGGTTTGCTGCTTGCTGATACTGGCGTGCGCCGCACAGGCGGACGAGCAGTACGTCATGCGTTTCGACCGCATCTCGGTATCCGAGGGGCTGTCGCAGAGCTCGGTCATGGCAATGGCCCAGGACCAGACGGGCTACGTCTGGTTCGGCACCGAGAACGGCATCGATCGCTTCGACGGCGTCAATTTCACCAATTACCGGCACGAACGCGGCAGCGAGAATTCGCTCGGTAGCGACTTCACGCGTGACCTGCATATTTCGGTCGATGGCAGCCTCTGGATCGCGACCGACGACGGCGGCCTGTCTCGCTGGGATCCGTCGACGAACCGTTTCCAGTCCTACCGGCACGATCCGGAGAACCCGAATTCCATTGCCTCGGACCGCCTGCGCGTCGTCACGAGCGACCCGTCCGGTACCGTCTGGATCGGCACCCAGGAATCCGGCCTCGATCGTCTGAACCCGGTCACGGGTGAGATTACGCACTATCGTCACGACCCCGACGATGAGACGACGATCAGTAATGACGACATCTACGCGATCGAGGTCGGCCCGGACGGCACGATCTGGATTGGCACTCGAAACGGCCTCAACGCACTCGACCCCGACACCGGGGTCAACTTCTACCATTCAGGCGACCCGAAAACGCCCGCCGCGTTCCCGGACCGACATGTGCGAAGCCTGCTCATCGACAGCAGCGGTCATCTCTGGGTCGGCACGCACAACGCCGGCCTCGCGCGGGTCAATACGATCACGCTGGAGTACACACGCTTCGCCCACGATCCGGAAAATCATCACAGCATCGCCAGCAGCCGCGTCGAATCGGTCTACGAAGACCAGGACGGCCGAATCTGGGCAGGAACCGACAAGGGGCTGAGCCTGTGGCTTCGTGACACCGAAAGATTCGTGACGTTCCGCAACGATCCGACCGATCCAACCAGCCTCGGCGGCAACAGTATTTTTTCCATCTTCCAGGATCGCAGCGGCGTGTTGTGGGTGGGTACGCGTACCGGCGGCGTGAGCAAGTGGAACCCGCGCTCCTGGTCGTTCGGTCACGTCAGGCCCGACACGTCCGAGGGCAGCGATTTCCGCAGCGTGACCGTGACCTCGTTTGCCGAAGACAGCGACGGACATCTCTGGGTCGGTACGTTCGGTGGCGGCATCAACGTCCTCGACGACGACAAGGATTCGATCGGCGTGTTCCGGCGCGATACCGCAGATGCCCTCAGCGACGACCGGGTCATGGCGCTCGCCGCTGATCGTCGCGGCCAGGTCTGGGCCGGTACGATGACCGGTGGTCTCAACGAGATCGACATCGCGACCGGCCGCGTGACGGCGCACCGGCACGATGCCGACGACTCCGGCAGCATCTCGGCAAACGGCATCATGTCCGTACTCGTCGACCGCGAGGGTATGGTCTGGGTCGGCACGTTCGGCGGCGGCGTCAGCCGCTATGACCCGGTCGACAGGGCATTCACGAACTTCCTGCACGACCCGACCGTGCCTGGCAGCCTCTCCAGTCCTCGAGCGACGAGCCTGGCGGAGACCAGCGACGGTATCATCTGGGTCGGTACCGAAGGCGGCGGTCTCAGCCGCCTGGATGCTGCGACAGGCGAATGGCATTCCTATCGGCACGACCCCAACGATCGCGCCAGCCTGAGTGCCGAAACCGTGTACTCGCTGCACGTCGACGCGCGTGACCGCCTGTGGGTCGGCACGCGTGCAGGGCTCGATCTCCTGGTCAGGGCCGGCGGCGATTCCGGCAACTACGAGATCCAGGAGATCTCCGCCGACATCGGCCTGACACGTAGCGCAATCTACGGCATCCAGTCGGATTCGCGCGGCACCTTGTGGCTGAGTACCAGCCACGGACTCGTGAGCTACCGACCGGGCAACGGCGTCGTGCGCAATTTCCACAAGGAACACGGCTTGCAGGACGAGGAGTTCAACTTCGGCGCGAGCTTCCAGGATCGGGATGGCCGAATGTATTTTGGCGGCCCCAACGGTTTCAACGCGTTCCGCCCCGAAGCGCTGGAATTCAATCGCACGCCGCCGCCGGTCGTACTGACATCGGTGTCGGTCATGAACGAACCGCTCCTCGAGGACGAGCCCTACGAGCTCCTGAGGCGCATGGAGCTGGGTTACAACGACGACGTCGTTACCTTCGAAGTCGCAGCGCTGGACTATGCGGCTCCCGAAAACAATCGGTACGCCTATCGCCTCGTCGGTTTCGACGAAGACTGGACCGACCTCGGCAACGAGCGACGCATTACCTACACGAACCTCAACGGCGGCAACTACGAGCTGCAGATCAAGGCCGCAAACAGCGACGGCGTCTGGAACCAGGCCGGCGTGGCAATCCCGATCGCCGTGCAAAATCCGCCGTGGAAGACGTGGTGGGCGTATTCACTGTACGTGCTCGCAACTGGACTCTGTATCCTCGCGTTCTGGCGGCACCAGCAGAACAAGCTGCGGCGCGAGTACGAGTACAGCCGCCGCCTGGAGCGCGAGGTACATGAACGCACCAAGCAGCTCAACGCGCGCAACAAGGACCTCAAGGAGGTCAATGCGAAGCTCGTCGAAGCAAGCACGACCGACCCGCTGACGGGTCTGCGCAATCGGCGCTTTCTGTTCGAGCAGGTGCGCAAGGACGTCGACCTCGTGCTGCGCCACTACCGGGACGGCTCCGAAACGCTTGCGCCCGGCGGCAACAACGACTTGTTGTTCCTGATGGTCGACCTCGACAACTTCAAGCCCGTCATCGACACCTGCGGGCACGAGGCCGGCGACGAATTGCTGCTGCAGATTCGCGACGTGCTGCTCGATGCATGCCGTTCTTCGGACGACGTCATTCGCTGGGGCGGTGACGAATTCCTGATCGTCGCTCGCGAGACGAACCGCAAGTTCGCGGCCGTACTCGCCGACCGGATTCGCAACGGTCTGGCGCAGCGCGTCTACCCGCTCGGCAACGGCCAGGTGGCGCGAATCACGTCGTCGATCGGTTACGCATCGTATCCGTTCATCAAGCATCAGCCCGAGCTGCTGACCTGGGAGGAGGTGCTCGGTGTCGCCGATGCCGCGATGTACGAGGCCAAGCAGAAGCGCAATGCCTGGACCGGTATCGAAGGCCTCGACTGGAATGGCAGCAGCGATGAGCTGTGTCGCGCGATCAAGGAGAACCCCGGCCAGCTTGCCGAAGATGGCTTCATTCGCGCGCTCGAGTCAGTCGAGGACGTCGAGCAAAAGCACGCGTAGCTCGCGGCGGCAAACAATGGTCGCCCAACTCGAATCGATCAGCACCCACCGGATTCTCGTTGTCGAGGACAACGACCACGTGCTGCATATGCTCGATTTCATTCTCAGGCGCGCGGGTTACGAGGTCATCTCCGTCGCCAACGGGCGCGACGCCGAAACCGCTATCGACAACATCGAACCTGTGGATGTCGTGCTCCTCGACCTGATGCTGCCGTACGTCTCGGGCTACCAGCTGATCACCCGCATACGCAGCGACATGATCTGGCAGTACGTACCGATCGTAGTGCTGTCGGGCAAGGTACTCGAAGAAGATATCGTCAGGGCGCTCGACCTCGGCGCGAACGACTACGTCACCAAACCGTTCCGCCCCGAAGAACTGCTGGCGCGATTGCGCCGCACCGTCGCAGACCGGGAACGCATGGTGCACTCATGAGCGGCCGTTCGTTTCTCTTCGGGTTGTGCGGCCTACTCGCCTTCACTTGCGCGCTTGCTGCTACGCCGACCGAGCGATTTGTCGAAGCTCGGCAACTCGTTCGCGATGGGCAGCTTGAATTCGCGCTCAGCAGACTGGATTCGCTGCGACGCGACTATCCCGATGACGTCGACTACATGCTGGTCCGCGCCCAGGTTCTTGCACGTTTGGATCGCGATGCGGAGGCGCTCGGCGACCTGCGGCTCGCATCGGAACTGGCGCCCGGTTACGAGGACGTGTGGCGGCTGCGCTACTCGCTGCTCATGCGACAGCAGGACCAGGACGTGTCGATCGAGTTGCTCGAAGTGCGGGACGCCTCGGCGGCGCAGTTCCCGGATTCAGAGTGGTGGCGGGCACCGGTCGTCGAGCGATCCTCGAGTTGGCAGGTGTCGGTCGGCGCCGGCTACGACTCCCTGAGTCGTGACCTGCCGAGCTGGAACAACCAGTTCGCGGATATCCACTATCGACAAGCCGATGGCCGGCTGTACCGGGCGCGCGTCGGAAGGGACGAGCGCGCGGCGGCAGCCGATACCTCCTTCAGTGCGGGCGCCGAGACTCCGCTCGCCGACGACTGGTTCGCCGGTGCCGATCTTTCGTTTGCCAGCGACGCCTTTTACCAGGCAGACCTTGGCTACGGCGTGTACGCAGGCAGAGTTCTCGACGACGGCTGGGTCGCAAACTTGCACTATCGCCGCAAGGAGTATGCGAGCGCGACGATCGGCTCTGTCATTGCGGGCGTCGAGAAGTATGTCAGCGATTTCAGGATTGCTTACAGCCTGAACTGGTCCCGGTTGCACGGTGCATCCAGCTTCATGAGCCATGTCGCCACCGCGAACTGGTACGTCGACGATGACACCAGTGTCGGCATCACGTTGAGCACAGGAGATGAGGCGGAAGCGATCGGTAACGGCCAGGTCCTCGAAACGGACGTTGAATCGCTGACGCTCAGCGGCAAGCAGCAGCTCAGCGAACGGTATTCGCTGCACTGGTGGGTCGGCGTTCACAACCAGGGCGAGCTTTACAGGAGGCGGTTCCTTGGAATGGCTGTTTCGATCCGAATTTGAGCCGACCGCGCTGATCGCGCTGTGGTCGATCGCCGCGGTGTTCGTGACGACGATCGTCCTGTTCGTCTATACGATGGGCCTGCGCTACGCGACCGTATCGGCCGCGCGTCGTCGGCGTCGGTTCCTCGATAGTTGGCGACATATATTCGCCGGAGCAATCCTGTCGGAGGAAGCCGCCAGGGAGCAGGAACTCCCACGCGTCTCGCGGGCCGATCGCGTCGATCTGCTCGAAGAGTGGAATCGCACGCGCAGCATGGTGGCCGGCAATGCGGTCGGCTACCTGATTGTGCTTGCGCAACGCACCGGCATTCCAGAGCTCGCCGCACGCCTGTTACGCCGCAATCGCCTTCGGTCGAAGATACTCGCGGTGCAGACGCTAGGTCACCTGCGCGATGCGAGCCATCGCAGCGCGATACGCGAACTCGTGGATCACGAAAACACGGCCCTGTCGATAACCGCTGCCGTTGCACTCGTCGAGGTTGATCCCGATTTCGCTGTGTCGGCGGTTATCCCGATGATCGAGAGACGCCGCGACTGGCCAAAGAACCGGGTCTCGATCCTGCTTCGAATGGCGGGCAGCGAGCGGATCAGCGAACCGATGTACCGAGCGATCCGCTCGGCGGACAACGATGGCAAGACTTATCTGCTCCAGTTCGCCCGGCTCGTCGAGTCCGAGGTTCTCGACGCACTCATCGACGACCTGATTCGCAGCAGCAACCACGCAGGCGTATTGAATGCCGCATTGAAACTTGTCAGCGGTTATCGTGGCGTACCGCGAATCGCTGCGCTCACCCAGCACGACGCGTGGTTCGTCCGCATGCAGACGGCCAAGGTGCTGGGCAGAATCGGCCAGCAGGAGCACCTGTCGCTACTCGAGTCATTGCTCGACGACCGTGAATGGTGGGTTCGCTACCGCGCGGCCCAGGCGATCGCGTCTCTGCCGTTCATGGGACCGAACCAGCTCCGCCAACTGCAACGGCGTCAGCGGGATCCTTACGCCGCCGATATGCTGCAGCAATCATTCGCCGAGGTGGGTCTCGCATGACGACACGCGATATCGTACTTTCCGGCCAGTGGGTCTTCCTGGCTTACTTCGTCGGCATCAACCTCGGCTACCTGCTGCAAAACGTCATCGCCGCGCACGGTATCCGCAAGTACCTTCAGACCGCAGAACAGTATGAAGCCGAGAACGTGTTCTCGGCGCTCGATATTCCGATCAGTGTGGTGGTGCCTGCTTACAATGAATCGGCATCGATCATCACCTCCGTAAAAGCCCTGTTGCAACTCGAATATCCGCAGTACGAACTGGTCGTCGTCAACGACGGTTCGACCGACGACACGCTCGACAAGTTGATCGACGCGTTCGACCTGCAGGAGTTTCCGGAGGCCTATCGCGCGCGCGTTGAATGCAAGCCCGTGCAACGCGTATACCGGTCTACTCGTGCCAGCAACCTGCGCGTCGTGGACAAGGAGAACGGCGGCAGCAAGGCTGATGCATCGAACGCCGGCATCAATGCCTGCCGCTACCCTCTCGTTTGCGTAGTCGACGCGGACTCGGTGCTGCAGCCCGACAGCCTGCGGCGTGTCGTGCGCCCCTTCCTCGAGGACTCGACGACCGTTGCCGTCGGCGGCACGGTCCGGATCTCGAACGGCTGCACCGTGCGGCAGGGTTTTCTGGAGAGAGTCGGCCTGCCCGGCAATTTCCTGGCGCTTGTCCAGGTCGTCGAGTACCTGCGAGCGTTCCTGTTCGGGCGCATGGGCTGGTCCCCGATCAACGGCCTGCTGATCATATCCGGCGCATTCGGCGTGTTTCACAAGGAAACCCTGGTCGAGGCCGGTGGCTACAACCCGAAGGCCGTAGGCGAAGACATGGAACTGGTGCTGCGACTGCAT
>JAAUYH010000726.1_pt1 | contig 33050 bp, 31 predicted proteins | sample 7278061 | NCBI WGS metagenome assembly JAAUYH01 (sample SAMN14350203, study PRJNA611818) | marine sediment metagenome | isolation source: surface marine sediment (0.6m) | place: French Polynesia: Moorea | collected 2018-08 | reverse complement strand
TGTCCTCCAGCCAGAACGACACGTCGTTGGTTTCTTCGTTGTTGAGCCCCGAGGCGGGTTCATCCAGCAGCAGCAGGGAAGGCTCGGCACAAAGTGCCCGTGCCAGCTCAACGTTTTTGCGGGCGCCGTAGGGCAGGTCGGCGATGCGTGCATCCCGGTACTGAGCAATTTCCAGAACATCGAGCTGTTTGAGCAGGCCACGGTGCTGCAGAACCTGCTGGTGGGCCGCCACAGCCACATGAACTTCAACCTGCTGTCCAGTTTACTGTTCCTGCCGGGCATGCGGGCCCGCGAGCTCAAGCACCGGCGCAAAGTCGAAGACATCATCGACCTGCTGGAAATTGCCCAGTACCGGGATGCACGCATCGCCGACCTGCCCTACGGCGCCCGCAAAAACGTTGAGCTGGCGCGGGCCCTTTGTGCCGAGCCTTCCCTGCTGCTGCTGGATGAACCCGCCTCGGGGCTCAACAACGAAGAAACCAACGACGTGTCGTTCTGGCTGGAGGACATCAAGCACGATCTGGGCGTCACCATGGTCATGGTGGAACACGACATGAGCCTGGTGAACCAGGTGGCCGACCGGGTCATGGCCATCAACGACGGCCGTCTGCTGGCCATCGGCACGCCCGACGAGATCCGGGAAAACGCCGAGGTGCAGAAGGCCTACCTGGGAGTGGCCGCATGAGCCAGCCTATGCTGGAAATGCGCAATATCGAGACCTTTTACGGACCCATCATGGCCATCCGCGGCGTCAGTCTGAAGGTGGACGAAGGTGAAATCGTCACCGTGTTGGGCGCCAACGGCGCGGGCAAAACCACCCTGCTCAAGACCGCATGCGGCGCACTGGACAGCCGCAAGGGACAGGTGCTGTTCCAGGGGCGCGAAATCCAGTGCCGGGATCCGGACTGGGTGGCGCGCCAGGGCATTGCCCACGTTCCCGAAGGCCGGGAGGTATTCCCCTTCCTGAGCGTCGCCGAAAACCTGGCCATGGGCGCCTACAACCGCCACGACCGGGACGGGATCGAGCAGGACCTGCAAACCGTCTACGACTATTTTCCGGTGCTCAGGCCCATGCGGGAAAAAATGGCCGGCTACCTGTCGGGTGGTCAGCAGCAGATGCTGGCCATCGGCCGCGGGTTCATGTCCCGTCCGCGACTGCTGATGCTGGACGAACCCTCACTGGGCCTGTCGCCTGCCCTGGTCACCGAGATTTTCGACATCATTACCCGGCTTAACCGTGAACAGGGGCTCACCATCCTTCTGGTAGAGCAAAATGCCAACGTGGCGCTGCAGATTTCAGCCCGGGGCTACGTGATGGAGGTCGGCGGCATGGTCATGGACGGGACCAGCCAGTGGCTGCTGGAAAGCGAAGACATCAAGGAGTTTTACCTGGGCAAAAAAGACGAAGGCGTGCGCGGCCGCCGGCGCTGGAAAAAACGGAAGACCTGGCGATGACCGAATCCCACCCGCTCACCATCGTGGACGGCTGCGATACGCTGCCCAAGCTTTTCCTGAAGAAAAGCGTCGAGCGCGGCGACAAAATAGCCATGCGGGAAAAGGATTTCGGCATCTGGCAGTCCTTCAGCTGGGACGACTACCGCCAGTACGCCCTGGACATTGCCCATGGGCTGCTCGCCCTGGGGCTGCAGCGCGGCGACGTCATTTCCATCCAGAGCGAGGACTGCAAGGAATGGCTTTTCGCGGACATGGGCGGCGGGCTCTGCGGCGCGGTGGTCAACGGCATCTACCCCACTTATCAGCCACCCCAGGTTCAGCACGCCCTGTCGGACTCCAACTGCCGCTTTCTCTTCCTCGAGGACGAAGAGCAGCTGGACAAATACCTGGAAATCGAGGACCAGCTGCCCCGGGTTGAACAGGTGTTCGTATTCGACTGGAAAGGTCTGCGTGGTTTCGAACACGCCAGGGTGCAGCCCATAGAAAAGCTGTACGAAACGGGCCGGGCATACGGGGAGGCCCATCCGGGCCAGGTTGAAGACATCGTCTCCAGGGGCGACCCCGAAGACCTGGCGATCCTGGTCTACACCTCCGGCACCACGGGCATGCCCAAGGGCGCCATGCTGCCCCAGCGCTACATCATGTTCCAGATGAGCATCGCGGAATACCTGGAGCAGGTGGGCGAAGACGAGATCCTGACCTACCTGCCGCTGTGCCATGTGGCCGAACGCATACTGTCCGCATGGATTCCGGTCGCCATGGGATCCACCATCAACTTCGCTGAAAGCCCGGAGACCGTCGCGCGAGATCTGCAGGAACTCTCGCCAACATTCGTGTTTGCGGTGCCCCGGGTGTGGGAGAAGTTCTATTCGCGGGTCACCACCGCCATGTCCGAAGCCACCTGGATTGGACGCAAGGCTTTTCAGTGGGCCACTGCCGTGGGCATGCGACGGGCCGACGCGCTCATCGCCGGCAAATCGCCCGGCGGCCTGCTCGAATTCCAGTTCCGCCTGGCGGATGCCCTGGTTTTGAGCAACATCAAGAAACTGCTGGGACTGGATCGAGCCCGCTCACTGGCTTCGGGGGCGGCACCCATCTCCGAAGCCCTGCTCAAGTGGTACCTGGCCATGGGGCTGCCGATCAAAGAGGCCTATGGGCAGACCGAAACGGGCGTTATCTCATCTACCCTGGAAGACAGGTATCGCCTCGGCACCGTGGGTGAAGCAGTGCCGGGCGCCGACATCCGCATCGATGATAACGGGGAAATCCTCATCCGCTGCCTGGGACAGTTCCAGGGCTACCTCAACCTGCCGGACAAGACCGCCGAAACGCTGGTGGACGGCTGGGTTCATACCGGTGACGTGGGTGAACTGGACGAGGAAGGCAATCTCACCATCACCGACCGCCTGAAAGACATCATCATCACCGCCGGCGGCAAGAACGTGACGCCCTCCCTGATGGAAAACGAGCTCAAGTTTTCTCCCTATATTTCCGACGCCGTGGTCATCGGCGACCAGCGGAAGTACCTGACCTGTCTGATCATGATCGACCAGGAAAACGTCGAGCACTACGCGCAGACCCAAGCCATCCCGTTTACCGATTACCGTTCGCTGTGTAACCGGCCCGAGATTTTGGAGTTGATTCAGGGTGAGGTGGACCGGGTCAACACCGGTTTTTCCCAGGTTGAAAAGGTCAAGAAATTCCGCTTGATCGACGTGCTGCTCACTGCCGAAGACGAAGAACTCACGCCGACCATGAAACTGAAGCGCAGCTTCGTCAGTCAGAAGTACGGAGAGCTGATCGAGCATATGTACACCTCATGAGAATCCTGTCGGGATTGATCCTCCTGATCCTGCTCGCCGCCGGATGTGGCGGCGACGGGGCCCCTGACGGCGGCGTCCAGGGCGTCACCAGCGACACCATCGTCCTGGGATCCCACAACGATCTGTCGGGACCCCTGGCAACCCATGGCGTCCCCCTGAGTCGCGGCGCCCGGATGCGGTTCAAGCAGGCCAACAGCGAAGGCGGCATCCACGGCCGGAATATCCGATTCATCGTGGAGGACAGCGCCTACCAGGTGCCGCTGGCGGTCAAGGCCACCAACAAGCTGCTCAACGTGGATAAGATATTTGCCATGGTCGGCGCCATCGGCACTCCCCACAACAATGCGGTCATGGCGCGCATGTTCGAGCGCAATGTTCCCAATCTGTTTCCGGCCACCGCCGCGGTGTCCATGTACGAGCCCCTGCACCCATTGAAGTTTTCCTATTTCGTCAGCTACCGGGACCAGGTACGCGCCGGCCTGGCATTCATGGTGGATAGGTACGACGTCAAGCGCGTGTGCCTGCAGGCCGTGGCCAATGATTACGGCCAGGAATCCGTGGTGGGATTCGAACTGGCGGTGACCGAACTGGGCCTTGAGCCGCAGTACGTCGGGCGTCACAAGGGCACCGAAACCGACTTTGCCGGCACCGTGGCCGGCATCAAGAACGCCGGTTGCGAGCTGTTGTTCCTGGGGCCGTTCATCAAAGACGCCATCCTGATCTACAACTCGGCCCGGGATGCCGGCTGGGACGGGCCGGTCATCAGCAACCACGTTGGTTACGCAGATGAAATCTCCGAAGCCGAGGGGATGGATGGGTTCTACGCCGTAGCGCCCTTCCGGCTGCCGGATTTTCAGGCGGAAACCGCGGCGGATTCCTGGGTGGGACAGTGGTACCAGGAGTACAACGAGCTGTTCGGCGAACGTCCGCCCGGACAGGCCATGGCGGGCTGGCTGGCTGCAGACCTGACCGTGGCCGCACTGAAGGCGGCCGGACCGGAGCTGACCACGGCAGGCTTTGTCGCTGCCCTGGAGGACATCAACCAGTACGAAGACCCATTCGGGGGCGCAACGCTGTCGTTCAGCACCACCAAACACCAGGGCGCCAATTACCTGAACCTTTACCAGGTGCAGCAGGGCAAGTGGCAAACCGTGGCCACCGAACTACCCTACTGAGCACAACCGGATGCCGGCAGGCATGGAGTCCGACATGAAAAAGACCCTGATACTGATCACCACCGTGCTGCTGGCGGCCTGCGGCGGTGGCGGCGAGGAATCAACCGGCAGCGTGCGCGGCGTCACGGCCGACAGCATTACCCTGGGATCCCACACCGATCTGTCGGGGCCGGTGGCGGTCTGGGGAGTCGGCACCAGCAACGGCCAGCGGATGCGCTATGACGAAGTGAACGCTTTGGGTGGCGTACACGGGCGCAAGATCGAGCTGGTGGTGGAAGACACGGGTTACCAGGTGCCCGCGGCGGTCAAGGCCACCAACAAGCTGCTCAACGTGGACAATATCTTCCTCATGGTAGGCGCCCTGGGCACGCCGGCCAACAACGCCGTCTTGCCGAGAATGCTTGATGCGGGCGTTCCCAATCTGTTTCCACTGACCGCCGCGGTGCAGATGTACGAGCCCCTGCATCCCATGAAGTTCAGCGCGTTTGTCAGCTACCGGGATCAGGTGCGCAGCGGGGTGGCCCACATGGTGAAGCAACGCGGTGTCCAGAACGTGTGCCTGCAGGCCGTGGCCACCGACTACGGTGAGGAGGTCCACGTAGGGTTTGAGCAGGCCGTGGAAGAGTTGTCCCTGACGGTCTCATACGTGGGCCGCCACAAGGGTACCGAAACGGACTACTCAGGCACCGTGACCAGCATCCGCAACTCGGACTGCGAACTGCTGGTGCTGGGACCTTTGATCAAGGACGCCATCCTGATCTACACCGCGGCCCGGGACGCCGGCTGGGACGCCCCCATTGTCGGCAACATGGTGCCTTACAGCTACGAGGTGGCCGCAGCGCCGGGCATGGACGGCTTCTACTCGGTGGCGCCGGTGCTGCTGCCGGATTTTGCCGCGGAAAGCCAGACCGACTCCTGGGTCGGCAACTGGTACCGGAGCTACGTGGAACGCTACAACGAGGAACCACCGGTACAGGCGGTCAGCGGCTACGTCATGGCCGACCTGACGGTACGGGCCCTGGAGGCCGCGGGACCTGACCTGACCACCGATAAGGTCCTGGCGGCCCTGGAAGGCATCGACAACTACCAGGACCCGTTTGGCGGCCCGTCCATGTCTTTCAGTGCCACCAAGCACCAGGGGGCGGATTACCTGAATCTCTACCAGGTGCGCAACGGCAAGTGGGAAACCGTCGAGACCAGGCTCCCGTACTGAAATTTGACATGAGCCTGTAATCGGCAAATAGTCAACTAACGGGCTGTTTGGGAATTCTTCTGGGATGTCTGCATGAAACATTCACTGGCTGCGTTTTTAATATTGTGTTCCAGTTCACTGGCGGCGGTGGAGTTCGAAAACATGTCCATCAGCCTGTACGCGGATACCCTGGCCAAGGGTTTCAAGGCCTACCGGGAAGGCAACCACGAGCGCGCCTTCGCGCTGCTCAGCCTCACTGCCCGCTGGGGTGAAAAGGACGCCCAGCGCCTGCTCGGCGCCATGTACCTGGCCGGCGAAGGCACCAAGGTCGACCTGGTCGAAGGCACGGCCTGGCTCATGCTGGCCGCCGAATCGGGCCGCAAGATCGACCGGGATACCTTCAAACGGGCCAGGGAAGCCGTGCCCGAGCAGGTGTTGGATGCCGCCGATCAGATTTACGCAGAATACCTGCCGGTTTATGGCAAGTCCGCCACGGGCATCAGCTGCAAGCGGGCCCGCCGGGGCGACCGTGGACGCAAGGAAGTGGTCTGCGAACGGCCACGGGGCATCAATGACCAGCGGTTCAAGGTGCCGGTCGTTGACGCCGCCTTCTATTACGCCATCGGCGACTGACCGGCAGACCGCTCCCGCCAGCCACGGAAATCCAGCCGGAACAGGCTGGCAAACAGCACCGGCACCACCAGCAGGGTCAGCAGGGTCGCGAACAGCAGACCGAAGATGATGCTGATGGCCATGGGCTTGAACATGGCCGTTCCCCCCCACCACAGCGGCATCATGCCCAGTACCGTGGTGGCCGTGGTCAGCATGATGGGCCGCAGGCGCTGGATGCAGGCATGGACCACCGCATCACGCCGCTCCAGTCCTTCCTCGTTTTCCTCGATATTGATCCGGTCGATCAGCACGATGGCATTGTTGATGACGATTCCGGCCAGGGAAATCAGACCAAGGATGGTGAAAAAGCCAAAGGACGAGTTCGCCACCAGCAGTCCGAAGGTCACACCCACCAGCCCCAGGGGAATGGTGGCCAGGATGATCACCGGCCGTCGCAGCGAGTTGAACTGGAACACCAGCAGCAGCACGATCAGCATGGCCGCTATGGGCAGCTTGGCCGCGATGGAGGCATTCGCGTCACCCGACTCCTCCGCCTCACCACCTATTTCCACCGCGTGCTCGCGGGGCCACTGCTGGGCATCCAGCCAGGGCTGCAGATCACCATTGACCTCGGCCGCGGTAACTCCGGTGGGCAACTGCACCTTGAGTGACAGGGTGCGATCCCGGTCGCGACGTTCGATGACGCCCGGTTCAAACGCCAGGCGAATGTCGGCCACCTGGCGTAGCGGGACGGCCTGGCCCGTCGCGCTGGAATAAACGCTGAGCCCTTCCAGCTTGCCGATGTCCTGCCGGTCCGTTGCCACCGTCCGCAGGGTCACCGGAATCAACTGGTCACCCTCCCGGTACTGGGTCAGGTCGATGCCGGACAGGGAGGCTGACAGTGAATAAGCCACCTCTTCGCTGGTGACGCCGGCGCGGCGGGCACGGTCCTGGTCCACTTCAACCATGAGCTTCTTGGTTTGCAGGCCCCAGCTGTTCTTGACCGATGCAACCCGCGGATCCTGGACCAACTGGTCGGTCACCTGGTCCGCCATCTGGTACAGGCTGTCGAAGTCCGGGCCAGAAATCCTGACAACGATGGGATACCCCACCGGCGGACCGTTCTCCAGACGGCTCAGTTTTACGGCGAGGTCCGGGTGATTTTGCAGCACGTACCGCTCGATGCCGGCGATGACCTCGTTGACCCGGGAGCCGTCAGTGGCGTTGGCCACCAGAAAGGAGTTGGCCGGATTGGGATTGGGCGGGTTCAGGCTCAGGTAAAAACGCGGTCCGCCATCGCCCACGTAGGTCATCCAGTCCGACAAGGCCGGATCATCCACGTTGACAAAGGTCTCCAGCACGAACCGATCGATATCGGTCATGATCGCCTGGGAGGTTTCGATGGAGGTCCCAAGGGGCATTTCAAAATTGCCGGTAAACACCGGGTCCTCGGACGGTTCGATAAACCGCTGTGGAACCAGTCCCATGCCCTGGAGCGCCAGGAAAAAGATGCCCAGGACAGCCACACCGAAAAGACCCCGATGGCGCAACGAGGCCACCAGTATCCCACGGTAAGCGTTGTACCATCGGCCGTCGAAGGTGTGCCCACCTTCAGACGCCGGTGCGACCTTGATGGCGCGGGTAGTCACCATGGGGATGAAGGTCATGGTAATCACCCAGGACAGCAGCAGGGCAATGGTGACCACGTAGAATATGGCCGCGGTATATTCACCCACCGCTGATTCAGCCAGGGCGATGGGCATGAAAGCCGCGGCCGTGGTCAATGATGACACCAGCAGGGGGAGCTTGAGCTCCCTGCCGGATTCAACCGCCGCTTCCACCGGGCCGGCACCAGCCTCCCGCTTCAACAGGATGGACTCCACCATCACGATGGCATTGTCCACCATAAGTCCCAGGGAAATAATCAATGCAGCCAGGGAAATCTGGTCGATGGTCACACCAAACTGCTGCATCACAAAAAATGTCGAAATCATGGTGATCGGGATCAACGATGCCACCACCAGCCCAACCCGCAATCCCAAAAAGACAATCATGACCAGCATCACGATCAACACGGCCTGACCCAGGCTGCTGACGAAATTGCTGACGCTCTTCTCCACCAGCTCGGCCTGGAACCAGATTTGAGTGAGCTCGATGCCCCAGGGATAACGCGCCTGGATTTCCGGGATACGCTGGTTGAGGATTTCGCCCAGCTTGAGGATGTCTCCCCCCTCCCGCATGGATACGGCTATGGACAGCGCCGACTGACCGTTGGAGCGGGTGACGCTGCGGGGCGGGTCCTTGTAGGCCCGGGTGATGTTGGCGATATCGCCCAGGTAAACCACACCACCGCCGGGTAACTGGATGGTGGAACGGGCCAGGTCATCGATGGACTCGAAATTGCCGGTAGGCTCCAGCGCGATCCGCTCACGGCCGCTGACCACGTTGCCGCCCGAGGACAGGATATTGGCGCCCACCAGGGCGTTGGACAGGCGCTGGGGCGAGAGCCCCAGCTCGGTCAAACGGGCATTGTTGTACTCGACAAAAATGACCTCTTCCTGGTCACCGTTGATTTCAACCTTGGCCACTTCGGGAATCTTGAGCAGGTCATCCCGGATCTCGTCTGCCACATCTTTGAGCTCGGCAAAACTGAACCCGTCTCCGGTCAAGGCGTAAACGCTGCCGAACACGTCGCCAAATTCATCGTCAACGTTGGGACCCCGGATCCCGGAAGGCAGATCGTCCACCATGTCCTCGATCTTGCGCCGCAGATCGTCGAATATCGGCCGCATTTCCTTGTAGGACTCGAGAAAATTGACCGTGACGATGGATATGCCGGTGCGGGACTCGCTGATGATGTTGTCCACCTCGGGCATTTCCTGGATTTTTTTCTCGATCTTGTCGGTGACCAGCAGCTCCATGCGCTCCGGGCTGGCCCCGGGCATGCGGGTGGTGACTACCGCCGTTCGAATGGTGAAACCAGGATCCTGGGCTTTGGGCAGATTCGCGTAGGCCAGGGCGCCGGACAGCACCACCAGCACCACCAGCACCAGGGTGACGCGATTTTTCTCGATGGCTGCGCTGGTCAAAGACATGAGCAGGATTCCAGCGTGGTCATCCGTTGCCTCTCTCGGTGTACAGCACCCGTTGTCCGTCTCGTATCACCGAGACGCCGGCAGTCACCACCCGGTCGCCGGATTCCAGGCCGCTGATGATCTCGAGACCGTCCTCGGTCAGCTCGCCGACGGTAACCGGGCGGCGGCTGATCACCGCCTTACCGTCCGCCTCGGGGTTGAGGAGGAAAACAAAACTGCCATTGGGGTCCTGGATCACGGCAGACAGGGGAATCAGCTGGCGGGTACTGGACACCTCGAAAGCGAAACTGACCTCGGCTGCCAGCCCGGACCTCAGGTCTGGACCGGGATCGATCACCCTCAGGGTGACGGGAAAAGTAACCGCGTTGTCGGTGGAGCTGACACCCACCTCGGTGACACGTCCGGCGTAGGCCGCATCATCCAGAGCACTGAATTGTACGCCTACTTCCATGCCCTGGCGGATCCGGGCTATCAGGCCCTCGGGTACCGAAACATCCACTTCCAGCCCTTCGCCACAGTTCACCACCGCAATAGGCGTCCCCACATTGGCGTTTTCATTCAGCTCCACGTTGACCGCCGCGACACTGCAGTCACTGCCCGCCGTCAGCCGGGTGTATTCCACGTTGAGGCGGGACAGCTCCAGGGCCTTCTGCGCCGCCGCCACCTGGGCGCTGGCTGATTCCGATGTGGCACGGGCAGCATCAAGGTCATTGCGCGAGGCATTGCTGTTTTCATAGAGGCCTTTGACCCGCTCGTAGTTGGCCGCAGCGTTTCTTTCGCTGGCCTGGGCCTGGACCAGGCTCGCCTGGGCCTGCTGGGCCTGCAGTTCATAGGGTGACGCGTCCAGTCTTGCCACGAGGTCACCGGCCTTGAGCGCGTCACCTACCTGGATCGGCAGATCGACGATGGTGCCGGCCACCTTGAAGCTCAGGCGCGACTCCTGGGCGGGCTTCGAGATGCCAGAGAAGGTCCTGATCCGCTGGGCGTCGGCACCACCGATGACCATACTGCGGACCGGCCGCAGCTGCGGCTCCGTGGCTGACTCTTCCTGTCCGCAGCCCGCCAGGGACAGGCCGGCCAATGCGGCGGCCACCCATCCCCGGCGCCATTGTCGGTAACTCATCGGTTGCTCTCCCGTTCCGCAAAGAAGTTGCGCATTTTCTCGGCCTCGATTTGCTGGCGTTCGTCGCTGAGCGTAAATTCAAACTGCCCCATGGCGCGCATTCCCGCCATGACGTCGATAAGAAAGTCATAGACCGCGTTGTCGGCCGCCTCCTCGGCACCCAGCGCCGCATTCTGCGCGTCCAGCAGGTTAACCACGTTTTCTATGCCGCTGGCATAAGCGTCCGTCACCAGATCCAGGCTCTTGCGTGAGGCTTCGGCGGCCTGTTGTGCCAGTTCGATGTCCGAAAACGAGGCGTTGGCCTGGTGCAGGGCCGCCCGGATATTTTGCGCGACGCGCTCCTCGGTTGCCGCAAGCACCGTTTCAAGTTGTTCCAGCTCCAGGCGTGCCCGGCTCAGCTCCGACCGCCGGCTGCCGCCGTCGAATATGGGAATGGAGCCCTGTACGGTCAGTGTCCAGTCATCTTCATTCTCCAGTATCCCGACCCCGGCGCCAGACTGCTCCAGGTTGTCCGAGTACTGTCCCTGCAGCGAGAAGTCCGGTAGCCAGATGGCCCGGCGTGCGTTTTCGACTTCTCGCTTCTTGGCTGCAACCAGAGCCTTGACCTCCTTCAGTTCCGGCGATCTCTCGAGTCCCTGGGAGGTATAAAATTCCAGCAGCGTCTGCCATTGCCGGGGATTGTCGATCAGGCGGTCATAGTCATCGGCATTCATCGCGAACGGGTCGCTGTAAACCGGCGCCTCCAACTGGAAACGCTCAGTCAGTGGCCGATGCAGCAGGCGGTTCAGGGCTTCCCGGGCCTGCACCAGGCCGGACCGGGCCGCCAGAAGATCGGAACGCGTGGAGGCCATCCGGGTTTCCCAGCGGTAGATGTCCGCAGCGGTAGCCGTTCCCACCTGCACCCGGTCCCGGGCCAGGTCCAGGTTGGTTCGGGTCACCTTGAGGTTGTCCTGCTGCACCCGCAACTGCGTCTCTGACCGCAGTACGTTGAGGAACGCCACCGAGGCGGCCTGGATGATGTCCAGCCGAACCTGTTCCAGGGCCTGTTCCCGGCCCAGGTAGAGATACTCCTGGATCGCGATCCCGGCCCAGATGTCGTCGACGTAAAGTGCCTGGGAGAGGGAAATCGCCCCATCCAGGCTGCGCTCGGGAAACTGGCCGGCCTCCACCAGTGGCGACACCTTGCGCTGGCTGTAGCTGCCTCCCAGACCCAACTGGGGCAGCCTTGCCGTCCGGGCAATACGTACGTCCTGGTACCCTGCCTGCAAGCCTAGCCGCTCGGCCGCCAGGTCCAGGTTCTGCTCAACCGCCAGCCGGGTTACGGATCGCAGCGTGTAGGTCGGGCCTTCCGCCGGCGGCTCTTCATTCAGCAGCACTGCCTCGCTGAGCACGTCGAACCGGGGCGACAAACCAATACGCCGCGCCGTTTCCAGGTTGATGGACAGCTCCCGTTTTCCGCGAAAAATGACCGGCAGGTTTTCGGGCCGTTCACCCAGCAGCACCGACTGCATATGCAGCGCATTGCGCCGCGCCAGGCGGGTCCAATCCTGGGCCACCGCGTCCGAGGCCAGGAATCCGCGCGCCACCGACGGCTGACCGCCCACCAGGCTGAAGGACGGCAGGCCCATCCGGGTCATGCTTTCGATCAGGTCGTCGAATTCCGGCGCCGGCATGCGCGGCAGGCCAGTCACCACCACTGCATCAGTGCCTTCCGGCAATCGGGACAGAATATCCCGGTCCTCCCGTCCCCGGTGCGCGATGGGCACCAGGTTGACCCCCAGTTCGTCCAGCCTGGAACTGACGATTGGGCCGTCCTTGACGATGTCCAGCAGGATCGCATCCACCAGCAGGGCTGGTTGGTGGAAAGAAAAAATCCTCCGCATAGACTGAATATCTTCATCAAAATCAACAGGATCGGTCAGATAGTTAAGGTTTTTTACGCCACTTGTATTGCCGTCGATCGGCGCCCTGACCAGCTGTCGGTCGAACACGATGGGCAGGAATGTGGGCTTGTCGAAGCTGCCGCGGCTGACCAGCAGCTGGTTGGAGGCCAGGCCCAGCACCAGCACCAGGTCGATATCGGGATCGGCGTAGGCCTGTTCCAGGGCATCAACAATCCCCTGGGCCTGCCACTGGCCGGAAAGCGATTTGACCTCCAGCTCGAATTCGCCCGCGGTCAGGGTTTCCAGCTCTCCGACGAACGTCTGCAGGACCAGGGAAAAGTCGCCCCGGACGTCGCCGTCGTTGATGACTGCCAGGCCCACCGGATGGGCCGGCTGGACCATCAACTGACTCACCAGTACGGCGGTCAGCAGACCCGCCCAGGTCGTTTTCAGCATCGGGAATACCCCAAAAATCCCACAATGCGAAAGTTTAGCTCAAGGGTGTGTGAATGAAAGTGCTTTCAGGGCTCATTGACCAATTGCAGGTAGGCATCCAGGCTCCTCTCCGGGGCCGGCTCAAATGACCGTTGGGTTACCGTCAATTGTTGGATGCGATCCAGGCGAAAATTCCGGAACCCATGGCGCAGCCGGCACCAGCCGCCCAGGGTCCACGCGTGGCCCCAGAATGCCAGGCATACCGGTTCGACCTCCCTGGAGGAATCGGCCTCGTCGGCCCTCTGGTAACGAATTCGCAACAGCTTCCGCTCCTCGATGGCGCGGTGCAGTTCATCCACCCGGAAACGCAGGTGTTGCTGAAAATCCGGCACCAGCACCGGCGACCGGGCGGCAGCGCGCCGGCTCTCCGCCGGCGCCACCGACTCGATCTTGACCAACGCACGCCGGGCCGCGTCACCCAGCCGCCGCGATGTGAACGCCCGCGCCATGCGAACGCCAATCACCAGCGCTTCCAGTTCCTCTGCATCAAACATCAGGGGCGGCAGATCCGAACCTTTGCGCAACAGGTAACCCACACCGGCTTCACCCTCGATGGGAATACCGCTGAGCTGCAGGTCCCGGATATCCCGGTAGACCGTGCGCTCGGACACCTCGAGCTGCTCAGCCAGCGAATGAGCCGTGACCGCCCGCCGGCGCCCGCGCAGCTGCTGCACCAGCATGAACAGCCGGTCAGCGCGGCGCATCAGTGTCCGGGTTATTGTGCGTCTGCGTCCCGGTCAGACCAGGCCGCCATCTCCAACCCGCCCGGCTCGGTGAAATGAAACCGATGACCACCCGGGAAGGCGAAGATGTCCTTGACAATTTTTCCGCCCGCCTGTTGCACACGGCCTCGCAGCGCCTCCAGGTCTTCGAAGAAAAACACCACCAGCGGGTTGCTCCCCGAGCCGGAGGCTTCGGGTGAGCACAGCCCACCGGCCAGCCGGCCATCTTCGAAGCTGACATAGTCCTCTCCCCACTCCGTGAACGGCCAGCCGAAGACCTGGCTGTAGAAGGCCCGGGACGACGCCATGTTGGGGGTCTGGAATTCAATGTAGTCGATCTGGTTGTTGCGGGGATCAGCCATTGTAGTCGCTCCTTTGGCGGCCGGGGAAAGACCGCCGTTACGTTGCCTGTCGCGATCATAGCTCGGGTCTACTGACAACGTAGTGTCAGTAGACTTGTCGAAACCACAGGGTCCCCCTGCCTGAGATTTCCGGTAACATGCCGCCCATCTTGAATGCCCCGGGGTCTGTCAGTGCAATCCATTGTCGATACCATCAATAACATCGTCTGGAGCCCGGCGCTGGTTTACCTGTGCCTCGGCGCCGGCCTGATCTTTTCGATACTCACCCGGTTCGTTCAGCTTCGCCTGTTCGGCGAGATGGTGCGGCTGCTGTTTCACGGCAAATCATCAGACGCCGGTATCTCATCGTTCCAGGCGCTGGCGGTTTCGTTGTCCGGGCGCGTGGGCACCGGCAATATCGCCGGGGTCGCCGCCGCCATCGGCTTCGGCGGACCGGGCGCTATTTTCTGGATGTGGGTGGTAGCCTTCCTCGGATCCGCTACCGCCTACGTGGAATCGGCCCTGGGCCAGATCTACAAGGAAGAAGAGGAAGGTCAGTACCGCGGTGGCCCGGCCTTTTACATCGAAAAAGCCATGGGTCAGAAGTGGTACGCCTGGATCTTTGCCGTGGCCACCATCATTGCCACCGGCCTGCTGCTGCCGGGGGTGCAGTCCAACGCCATCGGCAACGCGGCGGAACTGGCCTTCGGCAACGGCGAGACCATGAACACCTGGTTCGGCGAGCTCAGCGTCATCAAGTTCTCCGCTGCACTGATCGTGGTGTCCGTCCTCGGCTTTATCATCTTCGGCGGCGTCAAGCGGATTGCCCACTTTACCCAGGTAGTAGTGCCATTCATGGCGCTGGGATACATCGTCACCGCCGTGGCCATCGTGGCCCTGAACCTGGACCAGCTCCCCAGAGTCATTACGCTCATTCTGGGCGAGGCGTTCACCTGGGAGGCAGTGACCGGCGGCGCCGTCTTCTGGGGTGTGAAACGCGGTATCTTTTCCAACGAGGCGGGCCAGGGTACCGGGCCCCACGCCGCCGCCGCGTCAGAAGTTGAACACCCCGCCCAGCAGGGCCTGGTGCAGGCCTTTTCGGTTTACATCGACACCCTGTTCGTCTGTACCGCCACCGCCTTCATGATCCTGATCACCAACTCCTACAACGTGGTCGGCGTGGACGGTCAGCTGCTGGTGGCCAACGTGGCGGCCAGCATTGACCCCAACACCCCCACCTTCACCCAGCTGGCGGTGGAAAACGCCCTGCCCGGGGTTGGCAAGCCCTTCGTGGCCATAGCTTTGTTCTTCTTCGCCTTCACCACCCTGCTGGCCTACTACTACATTGCCGAAACCAACGTGGCCTACCTCAAGCGTTTCTTCCACTTCAAACCGGCCCTGACCCTGCTGAAACTGGCCCTGATGGCATCGGTGTTCTACGGCGCCATCCGCACCGCCAGCCTGGCCTGGGGACTGGGTGAAATCGGCGTGGGCCTGATGGCCTGGCTCAACATCGTGGCCATCCTGATCCTGTTCTTCATGGGCCGACCCGCCATGAAGGCGCTGGCGGATTACGAGGCGCAGAGAAAGGCCGGCGTCGCGAAGTACAAGTTTGATCCAACTGCCCTGGGCATCAGGAATGCCGCGTTCTGGGAGGAACGCAAGGGTGATTAGTTCATCCGCAAGACGGGCCGTCCCGGCCCGATCGCGGTCGTGATTGGAAGGTGTTCAGTCGAAGGTCATGCCGGCCCGCTTTCGAAGCCGGTCGATGATGGAGAGTCCGAACGCCGCGGCAGGCGTGTAGATGCCGCCGGGCAACTCTGAGGCTTCGTCAGTCAGGCACAGGGCCGCTTCGGAAATCATCTTGGAGGTGGAGCCGTAGCCCGGATCCATATCGCCGGTCACCACCACCTGGACGGGTCCGGCGTCGTCGGCGTGGCCCACGAACAGCAGATCGTAAGAACCGGCTTCACGCTCTTCCTTTGACGGTCCCTCGCCCGGCTTGGGCCCTTCCTTATCACCCAGGTCATTGGACCGGGCCATGGCCTTGGCCATGTCTTCGCCGGTGTCGCCGGGCCCGGTCATGACCATCTCGTCGTAGACAAAATCTTCGCCGTAGGGATGCCCCATCAGGAAGTTGCTGCGGTGGATATTCTTGGTATTGATCGGCGCCATGATGAAGGGCGCACACCAGGTATTGAGCACCGTGTCTTCCACCGGCTTGGTCAGCCCGGGCTGTTCGGGGCCCTCGAACCCCGGCGTCAGGGCGAAGTGGTTGCGCAGGACACCGATCACCGCCGGGTCCTGGGCCGCGGCCGCCATGGTGGCCTTGAAGCTGGCCGCGGTGCCGCCGGAAAAACGACCCTTCATGCTGCGTACCCGCCCACGAACCCGGTTGGCCGGACGGCCCAGTTCGGCCCTGGCTTTCTCCTGCAGCAGCAGCACGCCGAGGTCGAACGGAATGGAGTCGAAGCCACAGGAAAAAACGATACGGGCGCCACTGCGGCTGGCTGCTTCAGAGTGCATGCCAATCATTTGATGCATCCACGCCGGCTCACCACACAGGTCCACATAATCGGTGCCGGTCCGTGCACAGGCGGCCACCAGTTCGTTGCCGTAAAGCTGGTAGGGTCCCACGGTGGTAATCACCACCCTGGCCTGATTTACCATGGCCTCCAGAGACGAGGCCGAGTCTGCGTCCGCGGTCAGCAGGGCCGTGTGGGGCGGCGCGTTGATCTCTTCCCTGACCCGGGCCAGCTTGTCGGCGCTGCGGCCGGCCATGGCCCAGGACATGCTGTCGCCATACTGTCGCGCCAGGTATTCCGCCACCAGCCGACCGGTGAAGCCGGTGGCGCCGTAGACCAGGACGTCGAATGCTCTGGACTCACTCATGTTCAACTCCAGTTTGCCGGTGGCATGTTGGGGGGTGGTTGCTGCCCGCCCTGGGGCGCGGGCTGTTGGCCAGGCTGTTGGGCAGCCTGCTGCACCGGCTCCTGGAACAGGTAGCTGACCATGTCATAGCGAACACCCGAGGTCACTGGCAGCATCTGTTGCGCCAGCGAACCCGAATACACCAGGACGCCGCCAGCCGGAACACGAAAACGCTGGGGCCCGAACTCGGGAAATACAATCTCCCCTCCCTCGTAATCATCATTCAGGCTTGCGATCAGGGCGAAGGCGCGGTGGCGGTTGTCCGGGATCAGATTGATCCGATGAGCGCTGTAACCGCCCTCCTCGGCGCTGTCATGAGACGTGATGCGGATTCTTTCAAACGCCTGGACGCCGTAGGCAAACGCGAACGCAATCTCCGGCAGCAGGCGTTTGCCCACCACCTGGTTGATCTGCCGGGTCAGTGCCTGGTCGTCCAGCACGGTTTCCCGCCGCCCACGGGCGACCGGCCCAAACGGGTTGAACGGTTCCGACGCGGGATCCAGGTCGGGAGCCGATGCGTGGGCCTCGATCAGCGCATCACAGATCTCCGCATCCAGGATCCGAGGCAGGGTCAATACCGGAGCTACGCTCTGCACGATGCTGGCCTGGCTGTCATCCGCGTTCCAGCGAGTGGTCCAGGCGTCGGGGACGCTGGGGCCGCGCCGGGTCACCCGGAGGTGTTCGTCGAACGCTATCCACAGGTCGCCGCTGTCTCCGTCCATCAACTGGCTTCGCAGGGTGCCGTCGTCGGCAATCACGCCGATCCTGTCATCCTCCGGTGCCTGCAGCGGCCCCGGCGTCACCAGCAGGACCCTGGCGTGGGCGGGCACATTGTCCAGCGCCTGCATTACATCGTCCGTGCTCGGCGTGTTTTCCGCCAGCCAGATTGCTCCCACCGATCCACAGGAAAAGTGGTACAGCATGAAAGGCTGACCGGCCTGGTCTGAGCCAACGATATTGGGGAGTCTCTCGCCTGGATGAATCATCTTAACTATTGTCCAAGTTCCGCAGGCAGCGGCGGCGCCTCGGTGGGAATGATGTTCTGGTGCGCTTCCAATTGATCCATGATCTCTGCTATAGCTGCTTCGAGCTGGCTGTCACGGCCCTGGTTGGTTGAGATGGGATCGAGCATCACCTCGATATCCGGGGCTACGCCTTCATTTTCAATGGTCCACTGGCTGTCGGGCGTGAAGAAGCGGAAGAACGGCACGGTCAGAAATCCCCCGTCGATCAGTCGCGGATTGTGGGAAATGCCGATCAGGCCACCCCAGGTCCGGGTCCCCATGAGTTTGCCTATGCCCAGGTGACTGAACGAGTAAGGCAGGTAGTCGCCGCCTGACCCGGCATCCTGGTCGATCAGCATCAGCTTGGGACCATGGATGGCGCCCGCCGGGGTGTTGAAGATCTTGCCGTCCCGGTCTTTCCAGCCGGAGAGGTGCCGACGACTCAGCACCTCGGTGATGTAGTTGGCGGCCTGGCCGCCGGAGTTGGAACGCTCGTCGATGATCACCGCTTCCCGGTCAATCTGGGAGAAAAACATCCGGTTGAAAAAGGTATAGCCGGCACCGGCGGTGTTGGGCAGGTACACGTAAGCAACCCGGCCGTCGGTGGCCTCATCCACCTGCTGTCGATTCTGTTCGACCCAGCGCCACAGACGCATGCTGAACTCAGAATCCACCGGCACGACGACTATCTCCCGCGCGTTACGGCCATCGGCGCGGGGCCCGACTTTCAGCGTAACCTGCTCGCCCACGGTGCCCTGCAGCCGCTCGAACAGGTTGTCTGCCGCCGTCAGGTCCTGGCCGTTGACTGCCAGCAGGTACTCCCCCTCCCTGGCTTCGTTGCCCGGAGTAGCCAGCGGCGCCTCGATGAACGGGTTCCAGGCTTCCCCGGTGTACACCCGGGTCAGGCGATAGCGGTCATTTTCAATGATGAAATTAGCCCCCAACAGCCCGGTCCGGGTGCCCTCTTCCCGGTGCACGTCACCGCCACCCACGTTATTATGGCCGGCCTGCATTTCCGCGATCATTTCCACCAGCACGGTATTCAGATCTTCCCGGCGCCCCACGTGGTCCACCAGCGGGCGAAAGCGATCGTACACCGCCTGCCAGTCCAGGCCGTGCATGTTGTCGGCGTAGAAGTACTCCTTCTCCATGCGCCAGACCTCGTCGAAGATCAGCGCCCACTCCTCCCGGGGATCGATCTTCACCCGAACACCGTCCAGGCCCAGGGGTTCCGGCTTGATTTCATCGCCCACCTCACCGAAGGCCAGGGAGCCGTCAGTCTTGTAAACGAGGAGCTTCTTGCCATCGCCGCTGAAACCGAAGCCGTAGAGTCCGCTCATCAGGGACTGGACTTCCTTTTCCTCGAAGTTGAATCGCTTCAGCGCATTGTCGTCCTGGGCATTGCCTTCGGGCGGCTCGTTGGTGATCCCGGGCTGGACGTACTGCATGAAGTACAGGTGACCGTCGTCAGCCACCGCCAGATTACCGTAGTTGCGTTCGGCCACCGGCAGGGCAACCATGCGCGCACGCAGGCCCTCGAGATCGATGCGGGTCTCCGGCAGGCTTTCTTCCTCGTCTTCGTCCTTGGATCCCTCTTCTTCATCCTTGTCGGATTCTTCCTCGTCGGCATTCTCGTCCCCGCTGCCGGGCAGCATGGGTGACTTGCCGTCCGCCGCCAGCACCACGGCGTACAGCCCGGCACGATAGGGGCGCTCCTGGCTGGTCATATTCAGGCCCACCTGGGTCGGGCCGGAGTTGGTGGACGCGGCAAAGTACAGGTAGGCGCCGTCACGGCTGAAGGCCGGAGACGCTACGTCGGCAAAACCCTGGGTCACCGGGTATTCATCGCCGGAGTCAAAATTCCGCAGTATCAGGTCGCGGTGATAGTTGGCGCCTTCGCGGGTGTAGGCCATCCACCGGCCATCGGGTGAAAGAGCGACCTCGATCTGGTCCCGGCGGGTGCCTGTGGCAATCCTGCTGGTACGCCCGCCGTCCAGCTCAATGCTATACAGACTGAGGTGGTTGTCCTGAAAGATGATGCGGGCATCATCCCCGGCGCTCCAGTCCAGCAGGGTATAGAAATGGGTTCCAAGCTCATATTCGCGGGTGTCACCCATGCCGGTCTGGTCTTCGAGCACCAGGCTCTGGCCCGAGAGCGAGTCCACGATATAGGCAATCTCATTGCCGTCCGGAGACCACATGGCGGTGTATTCGCGACGCTCGCCGGTGCCGGTGACATTGCGGGTCGATCCCTCGTCGGTGGGCACGGTAAATACCTCGCCCCGGGCGGTCACTACCGCCCGCTTGCCGCTGGGAGACAGGGCGGCCCGTTCGATGTTACCAGCGGCATTCTTCCACTGGGTCCGCAACTGGGGCAGGTCCGGGTTGATGCTGACAGCGATCGCCGATACTGAGCCGTCTGCCAGGCTCAGGCGTTTCAGCTGGCCGCCTGCCTCGTACACGATGGTATCACCATGACCGTCAGCAGCGCGGATATCCCATTCCTGCTCGTCACTGATGCGGTTGATGGCACCGGACTCGGCGTCATAGCGAAAGATATTGAACTGCTTGTCTTCCCGATCGGAAATAAAATACAGCCGCTCCCCCAGCCACATGGGGTTGAAATTGGTGGCCCCTTCCCCGGGCACGGTGGTCACCGTCTGGGCGGCCATGTCCATAATCATGATGGCCGGCGTGGTACCGCCGCGGTATCCCTTCCAGCCGGCGGCACCGCCAAACAGGCCGCGGTAGCCCGAGCCGTGGGCGATATAGGCAAACCGGGCGTCAATGCTGTCGTACACGCCACGGTACACCCGGGCTTCCATGCGTTTGACCGGGAGCCCGCCGTCCACCGAAACATGGTAGAGCTGCCCCGACCGGCCATGATCGGTTTCCCGGGCCGACACCAATGTCACGGCAGTGCCGTCTGCGGTCCACCCGGTGGGGGTATCCTGGCCGGGATGGTAGGTCAGGCGCCGCGGCTGGCCCCCGTCGACGGAAATCACGTAAACGTCCACGTTGTTTTCGTGGGCGCCGGCATAGGCCAGCCACTGGCCATCGGGTGAAAAGCTCGGCTGGCTTTCGTCAGCCGGGCTGGAGGTCAGGCGTCGGGGCGCCGAACCGTCGGGGTTGGCAACCCAGATGTCACCGGAGTACACGAACGCCAGCCTGTCAGCGGACAAGGCCGGCTGCCGCAGCAGCAGCGTCGATTCAGCATAGGAGCCAAAAGCCACCAGCGCGAGCGACAGGCCCGCAATCAGCTTGTTGAAGTACATGGATTCCCTCTCTTGATTCGCCCGCCTGGCGTCCGCGGTCGAGTGTCAGAATATTTTGGGGCGCAAGTATAAGCCCCCCGCTCAGCACCTACCAGGTTGCAGCCCAGGTTGAGGGCGCCGCCGTACGGTAAGCCGCCGCAATTCTGGTGGATAAGCAGCCGGCCCGCCTGTGCCGGTTCTCATGGGTCAGCGATGCCGCCCGGACCCGGGCCTTTGCGGGCCCGCCACAGCTGCAGGACTGCGTCAGCCAGAATCATCAGACCCATGAGCAGCAGGGTCAGCTTGGCCGAGGTGGACTGAATGGGGCGGTCACCGTGCAGCAGCACCGTGGCCACGATAACGGCGGCGTAAACCCCAATGTGCAGCTGGCTGCGGATAATGCTCGACATGGCCTGGCGCTCCTCTCAATCCGGCAATGCGGCGAGAATAGTCTGCATGTTGCGCTTGTAGGCGCGCAGTGCTTTAACACCGCGCGCGGTCAGCTGGTACACAGTACGGGGGCGGTTGGCCTGGAAGGACTTTTCGATTTTCACCAGCCCTGCATCGCCGAGGCGGCTCATCTGCACCGAAAGGTTGCCCCGGGACAATCCTGACAGGTTCAGCAGGTAGGTGAAGTCGGTTTTTTTGACTACCGACAGGAAAGCCATCAGCCTCAGGCGGGCCGGCTCGTGCAGCATGTCATTGATCTCCGGAAATTCCTTCACGGCGCTCAGTCCAGCGGGCCCGGGTCAGCCGGATTGCGCAGCAGGAACCGAACCAGTGTGGTCGAGGCGATCACCAGCATTGCGCCACCGCTAACCGTGAGTATCAGACCCGGCGTCCATCCCCGGACGGCGCCAGCCAGCGCCGCCACCACCAGTATCGCGGCGTAACCGAGGAATCGTGGACTGCCAATCAGGGCGGCCGTCAGAACTGCCAGAACCCCCAGCAGCATGGCCGGCAATCCCGCAATGAACGTGGTCCCCGGCAGAGTCAGGGAGTCTCGCAGGAAATAGAGCTCCAGGAAAAGAACCAGGGTCGCGATGCCGCCATACATGACCCAGCGCAGGTTGCGGGCGTTGCGTGACGTGCGCTGATCACCGAACTCCACCAGGCCGAGCCGCGGCTCAATCAGCTTCTGGCGCAATGGCGACCAGATCGGGACCATCAGGGCTGGCACAATTGCCGCGGCAACCGGCAGGTCGCGCAGCCAGAACAGTCCGATAATCAGCACCCCGACCGCTGCCATCACGTCCAGCAGGCCGTCCTCCCAGTAAGTTCGAAATACGCGGCGTTCCAGATTGTTGAGATTTTCCAGCATTTCCCGACACTCGTCTTTTTCATAAACTAGTTTATACCATAAACTTAATGGGTCGGATTTCGTGGAAAACCGAGAGAAGCAAACCGCGAGGGAATTTGACCCGTTGGCTAAGACTTGCCAGAAGAAACTAAATTTCGACGGCTCGTGAGCGACTATTGAGAATCCTGAAGCGAGGGCCCTGACCCAAGCCCTTGCGCATTGCGTTGCATCAGCAGCCGCGCTTTCAACCAACTCCCCGAAGACACGGTGGCCTCGTCTTCACAATCGATGAAATATTCCCGGCCACTGAAGGAGCTGCGGCTGGCAAGCCTGTCGATGAAGTCTTCGGTTGTTTTGGCGTAGCGCTTGCCGCGACTGTACTTCATCCGCAAGTGCGATTCCGCCTTATCAGCGTCGTAGGATTTGCCGTTTCGGATAAACGTGCAGCCGCTGTCACCCACAGCGGTCAGCAGCGCGTCGATCTCCTGGTCCGGGTCCGGCGCGGAGCCGGCCGCAGATGCCTCAAGAATCAGCAGCAGTGCCAACAGGCTTGTTTTCACAGCGCCAGACTCAGCATGAGCGGGTTGTGGTCGGAACTTCTGACCGGCTCACTGTCAACCTGGCCGGCAGTCAGGCCACGCACGTAGACGTGGTCCAGGGGCCAGCCCATGACCCGGGTGCGGTGATCTCTGCCAAAATCCGGCGCGTGAAGACTGAGGTCCCGGACAAGGGTTTCTACGATCCGTGCCCGGCGGCCGCGCCAGGTGTTGAAGTCACCGGCGAGGACGATTGGCCCATCGTGGCTTTCCAGGACCGTTCTGATCTGATCGATCTGGCGCTGGAATTCGGTGACGCCAAACGAAAAATTGACGCCGTGCACGTTGACCACCACCAGGTTCTGATCCGTCTGGGACAGCCCATATTCCGTGACCAGGGTCGCCTTGGGGGTCCGCAGCCATGGTTCCAAAGTGATCAGATTGCACTGGGTCAGCGGTACCGAAGCACTGTAGGTCATCAACCCGGTACGCAGGCGGGCGTTGCGGTAACCCGGCGCAAAAGAGCTGATCAGGCGTGATCCGGCCCGGCGAGGAATGGCCATGGCGTCATTGGCCTCCTGCAACAGCAGCAACTCCGAACCCTGTTCGATCCGCTCAAGGTCCTGCAACCAGCGCGAATTGGCGCCTTTCTGGATGTTCCAGCTGACCAGCCGCAGGTCCTCCGCTGGAAGCTCACCTGGGGTTTCCGGCTTTTCCAGCGCGATCTGCGAAGCGCAGTCCGCGGCGTCTGTTGCCACGGGGCCCGAATAGATTCGAGAAACCGTCAGATCCAGATTGTCCGCTTCCCAAGGGTCCGGCAGCACGGCGCAACTGCCGGCGCAGACCAGGGCGGGTAGCAAAAGGATCTGGCGAATGGTTTTCAACTGCTGCTTCGAAATGACAGGGAAGCCCGCTATCTTACATGCCCGGGGTTTCCATTACCCGTGCGGGGGGGGCTCAGGCCATCAGGCGGTGGGTCAGCCGCTGCAGCCCCGGCCTGATGCGGAGGAAGAACAGGTAAGCCTTTTCCAGCACCCACGCAATGGGCCGGAATCGTGCAGCGATTCCCAGCGGACGCAACAGAGGTATGGCACGCCACATGGCGGCAAAGGCCGCCGCCCCCGACAACATCGGGCCGCTGCCCTCCCGCGCATGGAACCGGGCCAGCAGGGTTTCCCGGTCCACAGGGCAGCCCTCGTCACCGTATATATCCACGAAACGGATGATTTGTCTCTTGTCCAGGCGCCGCATGAGGCGGATTTCGCGGACGCAAAGGGGGCACTGGCTGTCGTACCAGACCGTGATATTTGTACTCATTGATGCTGCAGAATTCTTAAACGGCCAAATGGTAGCGGGCTGGCCGTATCGGCGCGGTGAAGGCCGCTTACCGTAGACAGACCCGGATATGGTTCGACAAAGCCGGTAGGATAAGGTTCATGGGGCAAGATCAATTCCTGCTACATCCCGTAGACGGTGCGCTGCTGCTCGCGTATGCGGCAGTGGTCATTGCCCTCGGCGTCTACTTTGGGCGACGCCATGACGATGCCCAGGATTACTTCCTGGCCGGACGACGCATGGCCTGGCCGCTGATCGGCATTTCACTGTTCGCGTCGAACATGTCCAGCACCACCCTGGTAGGCCTGGCCGGCGAGGCCTACAGCACCGGTATTGCCGTATTCAACTATGAGAGCATGGCGGCCGTCGTGCTGATATTCGGCGCGTTCTTCTTTTTCCCGTTCCTGCTGCGATCCGGTGTCTACACGCTGCCGGAATTCCTCGAGCAGCGGTTCGACAGCCGCGCCCGCACCTATTTCTCCCTGCTGACGCTGTTTCTGAACATCGTCATCGATACGGCTGGCAGCCTGTTTGCGGGGGCCCTGGTGCTGCAGCTGCTGTTTCCGGAGATTCCGCTGTGGCAGACCGTCGCGATGCTGGCCCTGGTGGCGGGCATTTACACCATCGTCGGCGGCCTGGCAGCGGTGATGGTAACCGACGCGCTGCAGGCGATCCTGCTGCTGCTGGGTGCCATTGTCATCGCCTGGACCGCGTTTGACGTGGCCGGTGGCTGGACCACGGTCATGTCCACGGTGCCCGGGGACATGCTGAGCCTGGTGCGACCGCTGGATGACCCGGGCGTGCCCTGGTTGGGCATGATGACCGGCATCCCGCTGCTGGGGTTCTATTTCTGGTGCAACAACCAGTTCATGGTGCAGCGGGTGCTCAGCGCCCGGGACGTCAACCACGGCCGCTGGGGCGCGCTGTTTGCCGGCGCCCTCAAGCTGCCGGTGCTGTTCATCATGGTGCTGCCCGGCACGGCTGCCATCCTGATTTACCCGGAGCTGCCCCGGGCGGACCTGGTCTTCCCCACGCTGATGTTTGACCTGCTGCCCACGGGCCTGCTGGGCCTGGTCCTGGCCGGATTCCTGGCTGCCCTGATGTCCCAGATTGACTCCACCCTGAATTCTGCCTCCACACTGGTGACCATGGATTTTGTGCGGCGCGCCAGACCCGGGCTGTCACCCCACCACCTGATGCGTGTGGGCCAGGTCACCACCGGGTTGTTCATGCTGCTGGCGGTGGCCTGGGCGCCCCAGATCGAGAATTTCGGCTCCCTGTTCAAGTACCTGCAGAGCATGCTGTCCTATGCCGTGCCGCCGGTGGTGACGCTCTACCTGGCAGGCATGTTCTGGCGCCGGGCCAATGCCACGGGTGCTGTCGCCGCCATCACCGTTGGACTGCTGGTGGGTGTGACGCTGTTCGTCCTCAAGGAAATCCTGGGAATGGTGACCATGCACTTCCTGTACATCGGACCGCTGATCCTGGGTGCCTGCGTGGTGGCCCTGGTGATCGGCAGCCTGTTGACGCCGCCACCGCCCGATTCTCGAGTCGCCAGCATGGCCTGGTCCCGCGCTTTTTTCCGCGAGGAATCGTCACAACTGGCAGCCCTGCCCTGGTACCAGAACTACCGGGTCCTGTCGGTCATTCTTGCCCTGGCATTCCTGGCCATTACCTGGGCCTTCCGCTGAAGCTCAGCCCACCCGGGCGTGCTCGGTGATTTCGGCAACCACCCGCTCCGCGGACTCCAGCGCGCCTTCCATGCCCGGCGCTTGAACTGAAGTGTGTTCACCGGCCAGATGCAGGCGTCGCCAGGGTTGGGCCATCTGTTGCCCAAAACGGCTGATCTGCCCGGCGTTGAAGTAGTGATAGGCGCCCCGGGCAAAGGGATCATCGCTCCAGGCAAACATTCTTCCGACCTCCACCGCATCCCGGCTGGAGGGCCTGAGCCTGGCGAGTTCGTCAAGGATCAGCGTTTCCCTCTCCTGGCCGGACAGCGCCGCCAGTTTCAGCGCCGCCTCACCGTCGGTCCAGCAGGTATGTCCCCAGCGCTGGATGGCCGGTGAGTGGTTGGCAAACAGCCGCTCCAGGGGCGAATCAGTCCACATGGTCGCCGGCAGGCCATCGTCGTCCCAGAACGCACGCCTGGCGGTCAGGATCACCCGGGTAATGGGCGTGTAAGGCAGCTCCGCCACGGCTTCGGCCTGGCGCCCCTCAAAGCCAGGAGTGACCGGGATGGTTCTCAATACGGAATACGGCAGGGTGCAGACGCCGTAATCCGCCTGAAATGTCCTGCCGGAGGCCGTCTCCACTTTGACTCCTGTGCCGTCCAGCTCAATGGCCGTAACCACCGATCCGGTCAGGACGGGCTGGCCCAGGCGGGCAGCCATTTTCTCCGGCAGCTCCTGGCTGCCGTTTCCGAATACCAGGGTCTGGGAGTCGCCGGCGGCGGCATACCGATGCAGGTTTCGCAGGGCCCAGAGAGCTGACGCCTGTTCCAGGCTGCCGCAGTTACCCTGCACCTCGGCCAGGCGTATAGCGGTTTCGCTGGCGCCTCTTTGCCGCATCAGCTCGGCCACCGACAGGCCGTCCACATCGCTGTGATTGCCACTCAGCCAGTCGGCGGCATCTTTCAGAGGAATGTCCCGTCGCAGGTAGCTGGACTGCAGCGCCTGAACCGGGACATTGGATTCTGATTCATTCAGACCCAGGGCCTGCCAGTTGGAGCCGTCGTAAACCTGGCCGCCGACAAACACCGCCGAGGGTGAGCGACCGCCCGGGTGGGGCAGCAATGACACCCCCGTTTCTCCCGCTATGGCCCGCAACCGCTTATAGGAAGATCCTGCGATCTGGGCCCCGGCCTCGATAATACCGGGATACCCCCGCACGGTGTACAGGCGTCCGCCAACCCGATCCTGGCCTTCCAGCACCGTGACACTGAAGCCCTGATGTTCAAGCAGCCGTGCCGCATGCAGACCAGCCAGGCCGGCACCCAGGACCAGCGCCGTGGGCCGGCTGTCGCTGCCGTCCCCAAAAGCGCCGGGCGCGAAGCTCCACAAGGCCGAGCCGCTGATCATTCCGGCCAACAGCTGGCGACGTCTGAGGCTGGTTACCGGCGGTTTGCGGCTTGTGCTGGTCATGATCATGTCCTCTCTGCGTATCCAGACAGGATAGATTCACCAGGGCGTGCGGGTCACTCCGCATTTCCACGGGTACCCCCTTGCGAAATCGCGGTTGGCGAGATGAAATAGCAACGCCATGAACAGGCGACCTGCACTGCGTCTGACGCTGGGCGCTTCCGCTGGTATGGACAGACCGTCAATGGGCAACGAATGCCGCTTCTATGAGTGTAGGCTATGAGCATGGAATCCATAACGATTGAGGACGAAGCCGCCATACGCATCGGCGCATTTGCCGGCGTGCTCCTGTTGATGGTCCTGTGGGAGCTCCTGGCGCCCCGCCGGTTACTCTCCCTGCCCCGCAGCCGCCGATGGGCCACCAACCTGTTGCTGGTTGCTGGCAATACGTTGATTCTGCGCCTGCTGTTTCCGGTGGCCGCCGTGGGTGCTGCCCTGCTGGCCCAGGAACGACAGTGGGGGCTGTTCAACCAGACTGGCATCAGCGCCGTTCCGGCCCTGGTGCTGACGGTGCTGCTGCTGGATTTCGCCATCTACTGGCAACACCGCCTGTTTCACGCCATTCCCGTGCTGTGGCGGCTTCACCGGGTGCACCATGCCGACGTGGATTTTGACGTAACCACCGGCCTGCGATTCCACCCGCTGGAAATTGTCCTTTCCATGCTCATCAAGATCTCTGTGGTTCTGCTGCTGGGGGCGCCGGCGGCGGCGGTGATGTTATTCGAGGTCATTCTGAATGCGACCTCCATGTTCAACCACGGCAACGTACGCCTGCCGCTGGGCCTGGACCGGGTGCTGCGCTGGTTTCTGGTCACGCCCGACATGCATCGTGTGCACCACTCCGTGATACCCCGGGAAACCAACAGCAATTTTGGCTTCAGCGTGCCCTGGTGGGATCGGCTGCTGGGAACCTATCGGGCCCAGCCCGAGGCCGGCCATGACGCCATGCAGATCGGAAACGAGGACTACCGCCAGCCCGGGCAGGTGGCCAGCATCCCCGGCGTTCTGACCATGCCGTTTTCCCCACCGGCCAAGGGAAGCGCAAAGCCTTGATCCAGGTCACCGCCATCGATCACGTGGTACTGCGAACCACCCGCCTCGAGCAGATGGTGGCGTTCTACCGGGACGTGCTGGGCTGCCATGTTGAGCGTGAACTGCCCGCCGACGTTGGGCTGACGCAGCTGCGGGCCGGCAGCGCCCTGATCGACCTGGTGCCGGTGGACAGCAAGCTGGGCCGCATGGGCGGTGGCCCGCCCACCGAAAAGGATAACAACCTGGACCACTTCTGCCTGCGCATTCAGCCCCTGGCCGAGAAGAGCATCCGACAACACCTGGAGCGGCATGGCGTCGAGGTCGGCGAGTTCTCTAACCGCTACGGCGCCGAAGGCTTTGGAGAGTCAATCTACCTCAACGACCCGGACGGCAATGTGGTCGAGCTGCGCAGCGAGCAGGGAGACTCCAGGGTTTGAACGGTCCCACGCTGTTGAAGGTCTCCGCCAACGGGCTGAACCTGCGCGTGTGGGAGTGGAATGCCCAGCTCCGCGGCGCCGAGCCCACACTGGTGCTGGTGCATGCAACGGGATTCCACGGTCGCTGCTGGGATTCCGTGATACCGCACCTCGGCCAGCGCCACGTACTGGCCGTTGATCAGCGCGGCCATGGCGGCAGCGATGCAGTGGCATTCGCTTCCTGGGCGGACTTCTGTGCGGACCTGGCGGCCCTGCTGGAGACGCTGCAGGTCAGCCAGGCCGTCGGCGTCGGCCACTCCATGGGCGGGCACGCCACCGTGGGAGCTGCGGCCGTCCGGCCAGAGTCTTACCAGCGCCTGGTACTGATCGACCCGGTGATACTGGCGCCCGATTACTATCGGTATCCCGAGCAGACCAGCCCGGTCACCGATCCGGTGGATCATCCCGTGGCGCGCCGTCGGAGTCACTTTGTCAGCGCAGAAGAGATGCTGGAGCGCTATGACGACCGGCCACCGTTTTGCCATTTCACCCCGGACAGCTTCGCGGCTTACTGTCACTACGCCCTGGTCCAGGACCAGAAAGCAGGCGATATGAAGCTTGCCTGTGACCCCTTGTACGAGGCCACCATTTACCACACGGTGTCCAGCAACCCCGGAATCCTGCAGCAGGTCAGCCAATGCAGCCTGCCGGTGCACGTGGTTCGGGCCATCGAGCCGCCGTCAGCCGCCGCCCTGGCGGGGTTTCGATACTCGCCAACCTGGCCCCGGCTGGCTGCGCATTTTCCCCAGGCGCAGGATCACTACCATCCGGAGCTGAGCCACTTCATGCCCATGGAGGCACCTGAATGGGTCGCAGGGATGATCCTGGCTCCGGATCGGGTCAAGTCCCGGGAAGTGTCCAGGGCATGAGCCCGTCGCTGCAGAACGCCATTGCACTCGGGGTTGTCTGGGCTGCGTGCTTTTATCTCCTGCTGACCAGCTTCCTTGATTTCCGCCACAGCGGCGAAATCCACCTGCTGTCTTACCGTCTGGTGGACACCAACGCCCATGCCTTCCTCGCCATCATGTGCCTGGCCTCAATCCTGCTGCTGGCATTGAGTCTGCAACAGATCGTGCTGCACCTGAAAAACCGCGACAGGTAGAATTAAGGCGCGGCGGAGCAGTCCCTGCTAGGCTGGTCATCCGACACCCGCGTTCTGGCCCCCGATGGACATTGAATACAGCACAGACCGGACCATTACGCCGCGGCAGTTCGTCGACCTGCTGGAACGGTCAACCCTGGCGGAACGCCGACCGGTTCAATACCCCGAGGTGATCGCCGGCATGCTGGATAACGCGGACCTGCTGATCACGGCCTGGCAGGATGGCGAACTGGTAGGTGTGTCCCGTTCGGTCACCGACTTCGTCTATTGCTGCTACCTTTCCGACCTGGCCGTGGATCGGAGCCTGCAAAAAGCCGGCGTGGGGCGCGAGCTGATTCAGCGGACCCGGGCTGCCCTGGGCCCACGCTGCATGCTGACCCTGCTGTCGGCGCCTGCCGCCACAGGCTACTACCCCCGGGTCGGTTTCGAGGCACATCCGTCAGCCTGGATCATGTATCCGGACCCACCGGAAGGAGAATCCCAGTGAAAAAAATCCTGTTCATTCTGCTGTTGACCGGCGTGACTGCAACCATGGCCGCCGAGATCCAGTTCCTGAACTCCGAGGCCAACGCGGCCCTTGAGCTGCCATTTTCCGAGGCCACCCGGGTCGGCGACACGCTCTACCTGTCGGGACAGATCGGCAATAAGCCCGGCACCCTGGAACTGGCGGAAGGCGGGGTCGGCCCGGAAACCGAACAGACCCTGAAGAATATCCAGGCTACCCTGGAACGGCACGGCTCCAGCCTGTCCCAGGTGGCCAAGTGCACCGTGTTCCTGGCGGACATCGCGGAATGGCCCGCGGTGAACAAGGTCTACAAACAGTTCTTCAAGCCCCCCTACCCGGCGCGCAGCGCCGTGGCGGGGAGCGGCCTGGCCATCGGCGCCCGGGTTGAGATCGAATGCATCGCCGTGGTGGACTGACATGCGAAACATCCTCAGGGGTGTCCTGGCCCTGGGCCTGCTGGGGTTCATTGTCTTTACCACCTACCTGATCAAGGCAAACTCGCCCCAGCCCCAGACCCCCGCCGATGTTCAGATCCTCAAGCGGACCCTGTCCCTGCTGTCCCTGGAGGAGAACTGGCTGCCGGGTGACGACCGCGACTGTGCGCGCCAGCAGAAACAGCGCAGCGTGTACTGCGCCCTGGTCAAAGCCTCTACTGAAGTCAGCGGAGAATTCAGAGTGCGCTCTGCTTCGGTACGCAAGCTGCTGTGGGCTATCGGCCAGGTCAAACCAGACAGTGGTTACCGGGTCCCCCTGCGGGATTTCAGCAATGACCCTACCGTGGGACTGGAACAGGTTCACCAGGCGCTCAATACAGCCATCGAGGCGCTTGAAAAGGACTGGGCTGAGGGCGCTCAATGAGTCCCGCTCTGGACATCCGCAGGGTACGGCTGGAAGACGCCGAGGCTTTGCTGGCCATCTATCGGCCCCTGGTGGAAGAAACCGCCGTCTCCTTCGAAATGCAACCGCCCGACCTGGGCGAATTCCAGGACCGAATCAGGCAGGCGCTGACCCAGTGGGAATGGCTGGTGGCAGTGGCGGACGGCCAGGTGTCCGGCTATGCCTACGGAACCGCCTACAGGCCCCGCGCTGCATATCGCTACTCCGTGGAGGTTTCGGTATATGTGCACCCGAACCGGCAACGAAGCGGTATCGCCGAGGCCCTTTACCGGGAACTGCTGGGGCGCCTGAAAGCGCTGGGATACTGCAACGCCTACGCCGGCATTGCTCTGCCCAACGACGCCAGCATCGCGCTGCATCGCAAGCTGGGCTTCGCCCCGGTAGGCCTGTTCAGGCAGATCGGTTGGAAGTTCGGGTGCTGGCACGACATCTGGATGTGGCACCTGCGCCTGGGCGAGCGCTAAATGTGACCTTCAACACGAGCCTGTTTTGGCTTTTTCGCCAGGTAGGCAGCTCTTCCCGGGAGCACTGGAACATCACCCATCGCTGAGATGCGCTTGAAGCGCAGGCCGCATTCCAACAGCAATGCTTCGACTTCATTGGTATCCAGCAATTTCTGGCGGTGAACTTCGTCAGTACGTCGCCAGCCATTGTTTTCTTCAACAAAAACCGTGATTCGCCGTTCCAGGTAGTTTTCGGCGACGATGCTGTTCCGGTAGGCCACAAACCAGTCATCTCCATCGGACCAGCCCGCGCTTGCGTCCATATCATTGCAGGTGACATCAAACACCATCGACCCGCCAGGCAACAGGCTGTCGGCGGACGAGCGGATTGTGCGTTCCAAAGCCACTTCGCCGGAAGCATTGCAGTACGCCAGGACCTCTCCCAGCGCAATGACCAGCGTCGCCTCGGGCACTTCCAGTCCATTCGCATCAGCAACACTTGCTTCAAGCCCGCGTGCACGTGCCGCCTGCACAAAGGATTCTGAAACGTCGAACCCACAGCCCGGCACATGACGCTGTTCAAGCTTGCCGAGCATTCGGCCATCACCACAGCCAATATCTACAGCATAAGGCGTTTCCCCAGGAATTCGCGCCAGTTCGGCAAGCCAATCCGCGGCCCCGTCCCAATAGTGCGCAAAACCCTGCCCATGGACGTATGCCAGATCCTGCCCAAAAAACGGCTGTTCTGAATGGTTGTGCGCCATCACAAAATGGTAGGCGGAGTCCCAGCCCGGTTCAAAGCCCATCCCGCCGACACACCAGCTCCACCGCCAGCCCCCGATCCATGGGGACGCCATCCCAGCGGCAGGCACAGGTTTGCGCATCGAGGTGAGCATCTTCCAACTGATCCTCCAGCCGCCGGGCCAGCTCCGGCAGCAAAGGTTTGAGTTCTGACGGCGGATGCCAGCCGGATTGCGGGATTGCCATCCCGCCGGGCGTCTCAAAAACGAGGCGTCCATCGCTGTCTCTGCGACAGCCAAATCCCTGCTTATGCACCATCCGGTGATGCAAGCGACACAGCAGCACCAGGTTGTCCAGGGACGTCTCTCCCCCCTCCGACCAGTGCTGTATGTGGTGTCCATCGACAAAATGACGGTGGGTACAGCCCGGAAACCGACAACC
>JAAUYH010240888.1_pt1 | contig 33051 bp, 22 predicted proteins | sample 7278061 | NCBI WGS metagenome assembly JAAUYH01 (sample SAMN14350203, study PRJNA611818) | marine sediment metagenome | isolation source: surface marine sediment (0.6m) | place: French Polynesia: Moorea | collected 2018-08 | reverse complement strand
GCTCAAAACACAAAGTATTGGCAGCAACATGTTGATTACACTATGGAAATTGATATGAATGTAGAGAGCTATAACTATACTGGGATCCAAAAAATTGTCTATACAAATAACTCTCCTGATACATTGGATAAAGTCTTCTATCATCTGTTCTTTAATGCGTTTCAGCCTGGGAGTGAAATGGATATTCGCTTACAAAATATTGAGGATCCTGACCCACGTATGACAAAGAATATCGGCACTAAGGAGAGCCCGGTTTTTAAAAGCAAAATTGCCGAATTGGAACCTCACGAAATAGGATTTATTAAAGTACAAACGTTAAAACAGGATGGTGTTGATGTACAGCATGAAACTAAAGGTACTATTCTTAAGGTTGTATTGAATAAACCCATAGCGCCCGGTGAAACTGCTATATTTGACATGACTTTTCAAGGACAGGTACCCGTGCAAATTCGCAGATCAGGCAGAAACAGTAAGGAAGGCGTGGCTTTATCAATGACGCAATGGTACCCAAAAATAGCGGAATATGATTTCGAAGGCTGGCATGCGAATTCTTATATCGGCAGGGAATTTCATGGAGTTTGGGGTAATTTTGATGTGAAGATTACCATTGATAAGAATTTCATCATTGGTGGGAGCGGCTATCTTCAAAATCCTGATGACATTGGTCATGGCTATTCAGATAAAGAAGTCAAACATAAAAAGAAGGTGAAAAAGTTAACCTGGCACTTTAAAGCGCCAAATGTGCATGACTTTACCTGGGCAGCAGACCCAGAGTACATTCATGACAAGATAAAAGGTGAAAACGATGTTGATCTTCATTTTTTCTATAAGAAGACCTTAAAAAAAGAGTACCTTGAGAATTGGAAAAAGCTGCAACCAAAAACTGCCGAATTATTAGCCTACTTCAATGAACATATTGGGCCATATCCATACAAACAGTATTCTGTCATACAAGGTGGTGATGGCGGTATGGAATACGCCATGTGTACGCTGATTACCGGTGAGCGCAAGTTTGGAAGCCTGTTAGGTGTTACAGCACATGAATTGGCGCACACTTGGTTTCAATTTGTCTTGGCCACCAATGAACAAAAGCACGAGTGGATGGATGAAGGATTTACCTCTTATATTTCTGACCTTGCGATGAATGAGGTTTTAGACAAGCGAGAAGAGAACCCACATGAAGGAGCATTTAAAACTTATTATAGGTTGGTTGGTTTTGGCATTGAGGAACCCCAAACCATGCACGCTGATAGATTTAACTTTAATTTTGCGTATGGAGCTTCTGCTTACAGTAAAGGACAACTGTTCTTAGTACAATTAGGACATATCATTGGTGAAGATAACCTTAAGAAAACCATTAAAAAGTATTTTGAAGATTTCAAGTTCAAACATCCAACACCCAACGATATCAAACGTGTTGCCGAGAAGGTCTCTGGGATTCAACTTGACTGGTATTTGAATTACTGGACACAGAGCACAAAAACGATTGACTATGCTGTCAAAAACATAGATGGAGCTAAAGTCACCTTACAGAAGATCGGTGACATGCCAATGCCTTTGGATGTAAAAGTTACCTATACAGATGGTACCGCCGAAGACTTTTATATTCCATTAAGAATGATGTATGGCAGCAAACCAACAAAAGCAACACGATTGAATGATTGGTCATGGGTACAACCAGAGTTTACATTCATTGCTAAAAAAGAGGTACGTGCTGTAGAAATAGATGTGAAAAACAGGGTTGCCGATATCAACAGAGAAAATAATTCGAAGGCAATTACTTCTGAAAAGATTAAAGGATAGTCTTTCATAATAAAATAAAAAAGCCGCTCTAGGGCGGCTTTTTTAAAATATTTCTTCTCATTTGGGGATTACCCTTTGTACTAAATAGCTCCTAAAATATCATCAATACTCGCCCTATTATTATAATTCGGATCAAAATGAGCGAAAATAATTTCACCTGCTTTATTAATTAGGTAGGTAGCTGGTACAGGTAATTGAGCCTTGCCATTCGCATTATTTTCCGGTATCGAAACTTTTAGTTTTTCGGTTACTTTACTAACGTATCCATCGGTGACACCATAATCAACGTCAAACGCTTTTTGAATACTTCCATCCAAATCAGATGTAATAATGAAATTAGCCTTTGTCTTTTCTATTGTTTTTTCAACACCTTCTTGAGCTTCGGGTGTTACCGCAATAAGCTTCACACCTTTATCTTCTAATTCTTTCGCACGGGTGGCAAACTCAGATAAATGCTTATTGCATGAAGGACACCAATGCCCTCGGTAAAAGATCAATGCCACATGTTGTTCTTTGTATAGGTCAGCCAAGGCCACCTGTTTGCCATCAATGGTTAGAGTCACTTCAGGGGCTTTTGTACCCTTTTCTAAACCTTTAGGAGCATCTTCATCTTTCATACCGTAACTGGCATAATCAACTTTTGGAATTTCCTTTTCAGTCACCTCAACGGTTTCTTCGGTTTTTGTTTCTGCAGGTGTGTCATCCTTCTTTTTACATGCTATTACACTTACAAGTGCAAGAAGCATCAGTAGTTTTTTCATTTTGATTGTAATTAAATTAAGTTGTTTAAGTGTTAGTGTGCTAAGTCGAAAGTAGTTTAAAATACTTTCAGTAAAACATAAAAAAACCCAAACAAAATGTTCGGGTTTCTATTTTTAATAAAAATTCTATATTACTTCAATGTCTTCTTAACTGCTACTTCTTGGTAAGCTTCAATGATGTCTAATTCTTTAATATCATTATAGTTCTTGATCTGCATACCACAATCATAGCCCTTAGACACTTCTTTTACATCGTCTTTAAAGCGCTTTAGTGATGCTAATTCGCCATCAAAGACAACGACGCCTTCTCTAATGATGCGCACTCTGGAGTTTCTAAAGATCTTACCATCTGTCACCATACATCCTGCAATCGTACCGATCTTAGAAATCTTATACGTCTCTCTAATTTCAGCATTACCTGTAATCTCTTCTTTCATTTCTGGTGACAGCATTCCTTCCATCGCATCTTTAACATCGTTGATCACATCGTAGATGATCGAGTAATTTCTGATATCAATTTCCTCTTTTTCAGCTAAAGAACGTGCATTTGTAGAAGGCCGTACATTAAAGCCAACAATGATTGCATCTGAAGCCGAGGCTAGTAACACATCTGACTCTGTAATTGCACCCACCGCTTTATGGATAATGTTCACCTGTATTTCTTCTGTAGACAATTTCTGTAATGAATCTGTCAGGGCCTCTACCGAACCATCAACATCACCTTTAAGGATAATATTTAACTCTTTGAAATCACCTAAAGCTATTCGACGGCCAATTTCATCCAGCGTGATATGTCGTTGAGTTCTTACTGATTGTTCACGCATTAATTGTGAACGTTTGGCGGCAATTTGCTTAGCTTCACGCTCGTCATCCATTACATTGAATTTATCCCCTGCTTGTGGTGCACCGTCCAATCCAAGAATAGAAACCGGTGTTGAAGGTCCAGCCAATTCCAAAACATTGCCGCGTTCATCATGCATGGCTTTAACTTTACCGCTATTTTTTCCGGCGAGCATATAATCACCAATCTTTAAAGTACCGGCCTCTACTAACACCGTCGTTACGTAGCCCTTACCTTTATCCAATAAGGCTTCTACAACCGTACCCGTAGCATTTTTATTCGGATTTGCCTTTAGCTCCAGTAATTCTGCTTCCAACAATACTTTTTCCAACAGCTCATCAATACCCTGTCCGGTCTTAGCAGAAACATCATGAGATTGCACTTTACCTCCCCAATCTTCTACCAACAAATTCATTCCGGCTAATTCTTCTTTTACCTTATCTGGATTCGCATCTGGTTTATCAATTTTGTTAATGGCAAATACAATAGGTACACCTGCGGCTTGCGCATGGCTAATAGCTTCCTTAGTTTGTGGCATGATAGAGTCATCAGCAGCAATTACTATGATCACCAAGTCGGTTACTTGTGCACCACGAGCACGCATTGCTGTAAACGCTTCGTGGCCCGGTGTATCCAGAAAAGTTATTTTTTGTCCATCGCTTAATTCAACTCCATACGCCCCAATATGCTGAGTAATACCACCCGATTCGCCTGCTATCACATTTGCGTTACGAATGTAATCAAGCAATGACGTTTTACCATGGTCTACGTGACCCATTACTGTAACAATCGGTGCTCGCGCTTTTAAGTCTTCTTCTTTATCAACTACTTCTTCAATAGCCTCTTCAACCTCCGCATCTACAAACTCTACCTGGTAACCAAATTCTTCCGCAACAATTGATAAAGTTTCAGCATCCAGACGCTGGTTCATTGTTACCATCATCCCTAAAGACATACAAGCAGAAATGATCTGCGTAACAGAAACATCCATCATGGTAGCTACTTCACTGGCCGTAACGAACTCGGTTACTTTTAATATCTTACTTTCTGCTGCTGCTGCTTCGAGTTCTGCCTCAGTTTGTTGCCTGTGAGCATCTCTTTTATCTCTACGATATTTGGCGCCTTTACCCTTTTTCGACTTCCCTTGAAGCTTTTCTAAGGTTTCTCTAACCTGCTTTTGGATTTCTTCTTCAGTCGGCTCTTCCTTTACAACAGGTTTTCGGCCCCTGCCCCGATCACTTCTACCTCGATCATTTCTACCTCTCTGCCCATTGCTGTCAAACTTAACGGGCTTGCTGATACGCTTACGTTTGCGTTTATTGGCTTCAGAGTCTTCGTCTTTTTTAGGTTCTGCTTTCTTCTTAGGCTTCTCAAATTTTTTCAGGTCTATTTTTTCGCCAACCTGTTTAGGGCCTGAGAGTTTTTTATACTGCGTTTTTATCTTTTCAGGTTCAGCAACTTCTTCAACAGCCTTCTTTTCGACTTTAGCTTCGACCTTTACAGTTGTTTCTTTCTTAACTTCCTCTTTAACAACCTCTTTTTTAGTCTTTTTATCGGCATCAAGATCTATTTTTCCAACCGTTTTTAATCCTGATAATTTTTCTGTCTCTGGCTTAAAAACCTCTTTCTTGGCTTCTTCTTCCAAACGCTTTTTCTCAAGTTCTTTTTCTTGAGCCAAACGTAGTGCTTCCTTCTCTTTTCGCTTTTCTTCACCTACTTCACGAGAAGCTACTTTTTTGCTTTTATCGGTTTGAAATTCGTCTAAGAGTACATTATATATTTCATCAGATATTTTAGTAGTAGGGCGCGCCTCGATCTCAAAACCTTGTTTGGTTAAGTGTTCAACTGCCCTATCTAATGAAATATTTAATTCTCTTAAAACTTTATTTAGCCTCAATGTAGCCATATAGTATTTTGTTTTCTTTTTGTTCCGCTCTTCTTTTTCTCAGATTTTTATTGAATTAATCTTCAAATTCTTCACGTAAAATACGTTGAACGTCTAAGATTGTTTCTTCTTCGAGATCTGTTCTTTTCACCAGGTCTGTGACATCAAGATCTAAAACGCTCTTAGCCGTATCTAAACCTATATTCTTTAATTCTTCAATTACCCAAGCTTCGATTTCGTCTGAGAATTCAGTTAATTCTACATCTTCGTCTTCAATGCCTTCACGCTGAACATCAAGCTCATAACCGGTAAGTTGACTTGCTAAGCGGATGTTTACACCCCCCTTACCAATAGCCTTAGAAACCTCTTCTGGCTTTAAATATACGTCAACTCTTGGTTTTTCACCTTCTTCGGCTTCTTTTATTTCCATAGAAACCACTTTAGCGGGGCTCAATGCTCTTGCAATAAAAATCTTATCGTTCTTGGTAAAGTTGATGACATCAATGTTTTCATTACCTAATTCGCGCACGATACCATGAATACGCGATCCCTTCATACCTACACAAGCCCCTACAGGATCAATTCTATCGTCATAAGAATCCACAGCAACCTTAGCTTTTTCGCCTGGGATACGTGCGACACGTTCTATAGTTATTAAGCCATCAAAAACCTCCGGAATCTCTTGCTCAAATAATTTGGTTAAGAATTCTGGTGATGTTCTTGACATGATAATCGCAGGTTTATTCCCACGTAATTCTACAGACTTGATGATGCCTCTCACAGATTCTCCTTTACGGAAGTAATCTGATTTTATTTGTTCGCTCTTTGGCAGGATAATTTCATTACCGTCATCATCTAATAAGATCACTGCGTTGTGACGAATATGATGTACTTCAGCGCTATAAATTTCACCTTCAAGGTCTTTAAATTGTTTAAAGATATTGGTGTTGTCATGCTCGTGAATCTTGGAAATCAAGTTCTGGCGTAATGCGAGGATAGCCCTTCTACCCAAGTCCACCAATTTTACCTCTTCCGATACATCTTCACCGACTTCAAAATCAGGTTCAATTTTACGAGCTTCAGACAATGATATTTCTTCATTAGGATCTTCAACTTCACCATTCTCCACAACTATTCTGTTTCTCCAAATCTCTAAATCGCCTTTATCAGGATTTATAATGATATCGAAATTTTCATCAGAGCCATACTTTCTTTTTAAGGCTGCTCTAAACACATCTTCAAGTATCGCCATAAGCGTTACCCTATCGATACTCTTATCTTCTTTAAATTCTGAAAAAGATTCAATTAATGCGATGTTTTCCATTACATATTCTAATTAAAAAATTATTTTCACTTTAGCTTCTTTAATATCTTTATAATTAATCATTGCTTGTTTTACAACGGTAGTTTTTCCTTTACCAATTGGCTTTGGTTCCCTGGCCTTCCAAGTTATGGTTACGCTTTCATCGTCTAATTCAATGAGTTTCCCTTCAAGTTTTTCCTCTTGCGTGGTCACTTTTAAAGTCCTGCCCAGATGTTTTTTATATTGACGACTATTTACCAAAGGTTCTGTAGCGCCAGGTGATGTAACTTCCAGTGAAAAATCTTCAACTTCCCGATCAAGGTTATGTTCTAAATGACGGCTAATACGCACACATTCTTTCAAAGGTACTCCATCATCGCCATCAACCACCACTGTAATCTTATTTCCAGGAGAAAACTTAAGATCGATTAAAAATAATCGTTCATTCTCCCGCAATGCTTCCACAACTAAATCTTTAACCGTTTCCTGGTTCATTTTTTGTATAAAAAGAGGGGACTTTCTGTCCCCTCCAAATTCGTAAGCCTTTATTTTCGCTGCAAATATACAAACTAATTTATTACTGGCAAAATAGCCGCGTTTTAACTAAATTGCTATCTTTAACAAGACTAACTTAAATCATCCTCCTATGAATCGAATTCTGGTACCTGTAGATTTCTCTGACCAAGCGAAGTATGCTTGTAAAGCCGCCGCTAGTATCGCCAAAAAAACGAAAAGCGAAATTATCTTGTTACATATGTTTGATGTTCCCTCTGAAACGATAGATCCTGGAAACTCGAGCAGCTCGAATAGTGGGGCACAGGCCATTTATTATATGAAGGGAGTACATAAGAAATTCGAAGAATTTATGGCATTCTCGTTTTTTGATGGACTGGATGTCAAAGAAGATGTGCGCTTTCATAAGGCTTTTGAGGGAGTGATTGAAGAGAGCCGAAAGCTCAATGTAGATTTAATCGTTATGGGTTCACAAGGAGCGACCGGCTTAAAAGAAATGCTGGTAGGTTCGAATACCGAAAAGGTCGTACGACTTTCGCATATTCCGGTATTGGTAATTAAAGAAGATCTGCAAGAATTTAACGTAAAAGACATCGTGTTTGCCTCTGATTTTAGCGAAGAGACTAAGAAATCATTCCCAAAGGTATTGGAATTCAGGGATTTTTTCGATGCCAAATTGCATCTGCTTTATATCAATACAGTTCATAAATTTGAATCGACGAAAAAATCAAACCAACGGTTGTATAGCTTCATCGATAATTATGAACTCAAAAATTATAGCATGAATGTATACAACGACTCAACTATTGAAGAGGGCATACTGAACTTTTCGAGGGAAATTGATGCCGATATTATTGCTATCAATACCCATGGAAGAAGCGGTTTGTACAATTTATTTAGTGAAAGTATTAGTAAAGACCTGGCAAATCATGCCTTACGACCAGTAATTACGTTTAAAATTTGATGATACGTGAGCCAAAATAACGTTACATTAAAGCAATTAGCACTCGAATTGAACCTATCTATTTCTACTGTTTCAAAGGCTTTAAAGGATAGTTATGAAATCAATGAAAATACCATCTCCCGCGTAAAGGCCCTTGCCAAAAAGTACAACTATAAACCTAATAAAATTGCCTTAAACCTTAAAAACAGGCAGACCAAAACCATTGGCGTTATCATCCCCAATATTCTCAATTATTTCTTTGCCAAGGTACTCTTAGGAATTGAAGAACAAGCGAATAAAAATGGCTATCAGATCATAATTTGCTTATCCAACAATAAGTTTAAAAAAGAAGTCGAGTGCCTTGACTTACTGTCAGATGGCAGTGTAGACGGCTATATATTATCTGTTGCCAAAGAAACCCAAAAACTAGGGCAGTACAAACATTTTCAAAAAATCATTGATGATGGTTACCCGATTACCATGTTCGATCGGGTATCACAAGAAATTAAGCACTGTGATAAAGTGGTCATTGATGATACCGAAGCTGCTTACAAAGCAACGCGGCATCTGTTGAAGTTAAATTGTAAAAAAATTGCTTTGGTGAGTACTTTTGACGACATCGGTATTGGTAAATTACGAGTGCAAGGATACAGAAAGGCAATCAGTGAACATAGCGCTTATGCTAGTAATGAATTATTGGCAAGTATCCATAATAAAACCGATTATGAAACTGTAATTGATCAACTACTCCAGGAGCACCCAGATGTTGATGGTATTTTAGCGACTGATAATGTCTCTGCCATTACTGCTTTACGGGTAGCACAGAGACGCAATATTCATGTACCTAATGACCTTTGTATTATAGGCTTTTCTGACAATAAAATTTCGCGCTTGTCTTCGCCTGCTTTAACAACTGTTAGTCAGCACCCTTTGGAAATAGGTAAGACAGCAGTCAATTTATTGTTGGAACGCATAAATAGTAATGATCAGCCACAAGACTACAAGAAGGAAATCATAGAAAGCGAGCTTACGATAAGAGAATCGACAAAGAAACATCCGATTACGGCATAAAAAAAGCTGCCTTGAAAAAGACAGCTTTCTTATTGTTTAGTTGGCCCACTAGGACTCGAACCTAGAATGACGGTACCAAAAACCGGAGTGTTACCATTACACCATGGGCCAATGCGGGTGCAAATTTAATTCAAACTTTTAATTCAACAAATATTTTTTGCAAAAAAAAAGAGTTCAACTTTAACAGAATTCTAACTTCGTACGCATACTATTTTACCGATTAGAATCGATTATTATTAGTAAATTCGCCCTCAATGGAAATTAATGAAACACGAATGAACGACTTCAATTATAAAAAGTGGAATGTCATTTTGGGATGGACAGCTTTTGCAATTGCCCTCATAACCTATACGCTGACACTGGAGCCTACAGTAAGTTATTGGGATTGTGGTGAATACATCTCAACAGCCGTTAAGCTGGAAATAGGCCATCCACCTGGTGCACCGCTCTTTCAAATGTTAGGAGCATTCTTCGCCATGTTTACGACAGACGTAATGCAAATTGCCAAAATGGTGAATTTCATGTCTGCCTTAGCAAGCGCTTTTACCATACTCTTTTTGTTTTGGACCATTACTGCTTTAGCCAGAAAAATAGTTATAAAATCTGGTGAACTTTCAGATTCAAAGTCGTTCGTAATTCTAGGAAGTGGCCTTGTTGGTGCCCTCGCCTATACGTTTTCAGATAGTTTTTGGTTTAGTGCCGTTGAAGGTGAAGTCTATGCGATGTCATCATTCTTAATGGCTTTATTATTCTGGCTGGGTTTACGCTGGGAAGCTGAAATGGATGAACCCCATGGTAATAAATGGTTGCTATTAATCAGCCTTGTCGTTGGATTGTCGTTCGGCGTACATATTTTATCCCTCCTAGTCATCCCTTCAATAGTTTTTATCTATTTCTACAAACGCTACAAGGATATCAACACGAAAAAATTCATCATTGCTAATGTCGTAGCTGTCATGGTACTGGTCTTTGTATTTAAATTCTTGTTCCCATACACCCTGGCCTACTTCAGTGCCATGGAGCTATTTTTTGTGAATTCTATTGGATTACCGTTCAATTCGGGAAGTATCATAGCCGGTATTCTGTTGATTGCCGCCTTTTATTTTGTCATTCGCTACACACGAAAAAAACAACTATACACGACGAACCTGATCGTTTTGTGCTTACTCTTTTGTATGATAGGATTTTCTTCATGGTTGATGTTACCGATTCGTGCGAATGCCAATACAACCATTAATGAAAACAATCCGTCAAGTGCCCGTGAGTTATTGGCGTATTACAATCGCGAACAGTACGGCGATGCCAGTATCTTTTATGACTCCTATTATTCTGAAACAAGGCAACAAGACCCCAGTGATCCCTACAGAGATGATAAGCCGAAATATGAAAAAGATAAAAAAACAGGGAAGTATGTGATTGTTAACAAATGGAAGAATGCCTTACCCAATTATACCAATAAGCATAAAGGATTCATACCTCGTATGGTAGACCCTTCACCTAGTGTAGTGGCAAATTATAAAGCAATTGCTGGAATTCCACAACGAAGCAAGCGCCGCCCTACCTTTGGTGAGAATCTATGGTTTATGATAGATTTTCAGTTCGGTTACATGTATGGCAGGTACTTTCTATGGAATTTCGTAGGTCGTCAAAATGATGTTCAAGGTCAATTAGATAATAACGGTAATTGGCTCAGTGGAATACCATTCATTGACAATTTTCATTTAGGCTCTCAGAACAATCTTCCCGATGAGTTTAAAAACAATAAGGGTAGAAATACCTATTTCTTTTTGCCTCTGATTTTAGGATTGATCGGACTCTTTTTCCATATAAAATTCGATAAAAAGAACTTTTATGTATTACTGCTGTTCTTTCTCTTTACAGGCTTAGCCATTATTTTCTATACCAATCCAAAACCGTTTGAACCACGTGAACGTGATTACGCGGTTGTGGGTTCCTTCTATATTTTTGCCATCTGGATAGGTTTTGGTGTCTTGGCCTTATACGAGCAGCTTAAGGATAAATTAAATCCGAGAACAGCTTCCTTGGCAATTAGTGGCCTTTGTTTATTGGCGGTTCCGGTTTTGATGGGCTTTCAAAATTGGGATGATCACGATCGCTCCGGTCGTTGGGCTACCCATAATAACGCGAAAGCCTATTTAGATTCTTGCCAGAAGAATGCAATAATGTTTACCATTGGTGATAATGACACGTTCCCATTATGGTATATGCAGGAGGTAGAAAACTACAGAACCGATATTAAACTTGTCAATACGAGTTTATTTGCTACAGATTGGTACATCGATCAGCAAAAACGAGCTACCTATGATGCCCCTCCTATTCCATCAGAACTGACGCATGATGAATACAGAACGGGCACCCTCGATGTAGCCTATCATATTCCCATAGAGCTAAAGAACGTGGCCGTAAAAGATACCATCAACTTATTTGAAGGAGATACTTCAGAGGCCAAAGCGTTCGAAAATAGGGTTGATCTCGATTTCTTTATGCGATGGATGCGCAGTGATAATCCGAGAACCTTTATTGATTTTGATGAAGATGGAAATCCTGAAAAGATCTATCCTACGAATAAGTTACGTTTGTATGTAGACAAAGAAGCTGTTTTAAAAAATGGTATTGTTGCTCCTGAAGATGCCGACAAGATTCTTCCGTATATCGATTTTGATATTGACGAGAACGGGCTCACAAAAAACCGCATTTTAATGCTGGATGTCTTGGCCAATGCCAAATGGGAACGCCCGATCTATTTTACTGGTGGTGCTCACGCCGCTGAAGAATATATCTGGTTAAAAGACTATCTACAGTTAGAAGGGCTGGCGTATAAGTTTGTTCCGATCAAAACATCAAGCAAATACCCCGATGGGCGCGATAGAAGTATCCTTGACATCGGTCGAATTAATACTGATATTATGTACAATAATGTCAAAAAATGGACATGGAAAAACTCAAACAGCGATGCCATTTATGTGGATGTGGAAACACGGAAAAATGGTATTTCGTTCAGAAATAATTTGGTCCGTTTAGCCGAAGCCTTTATCGAAGAAGGGAAAAATGATAAAGCCGAGGAAATACTAGATCTATCCATAGACAAAATGCCAGTTAAACGCTATGGTCATTACGGTATGGTTTTAGGTTATGTTGAGAATTATTACAAGTTGGGTAATAAAGAAAAAGCACAAAATGTGGCCAGGACCTTAATCGAAATCTTCAGGGATCGCGTAGATTATTACAGTACGTTAGACAAATACGGTATCACTAAAAATTACGATGATATCGAAACGACCTTGATCATGTATAATAATATTGTGGCTACCGCAGATGAATATGATCAGCCCTTCGCCGATGAGCTTAAGAAAGGGTACATCGAGTCTGTGAAGCTATTTGAAGGCGCACTAGAATAAGTCAATGGTTTGAAAACGGTTAAAACACCAGCAATTGTCAAGACCTTTCTTTCGGGTTATGTCTGGAATATAGAAACCAATCAGAAGGTTTTGTATTTGACTTTTGACGATGGGCCAACATCAAAAATTACAACGGATGTATTGACCATTTTGAATCGCTACCATGCAAAAGCAACTTTTTTTTGCATTGGTAAAAATGTAGAAAAACACCCTGAAATAGTTCAGCAGATTTTGGCGGAAGGCCATGTTATTGGTAATCACACTTATGAGCATTTGAATGGTTGGAAAACTGACGCGGCCAACTACGTTAAAAGTGTCGCAAAGGCTGAAAAAAGGATTCTGCAAATCAATAATTCTACAAAACAACTTAAGTTATTCCGTCCTCCCTACGGCAGGATAAAACCACGTCAAGCGAAACGGCTTCAGGAACAAGGTTATAAAGTAATCATGTGGGACGTACTATCCTATGATTGGGACCTCCATATTTCTAAAGAAAAAGTTTTAAAAAATGTGATTGACTCAGTAAAAAACGGAAGTATCGTTGTCTTTCATGACAGCCTGAAAGCGGCTGAAAATGTACGTCATGCGTTACCTAAGGTTTTGGCTCATTTTTCTAAGAAGGGGTATCGATTTGAGAGTATAACCTGAAGCAATTAATACTCTCTGCATAGTGACCAAAGACAAGCTAATCGAACAACTGTAGGTTTAAATATATTGCTGCACTAAACTGATAAGTGTGTTGGCATCCTGCTCACCCGATTGGCGCCATTTCATTTCGCCATTTTTGTAGATAATGAATGTCGGGTTGCCCTTGATACGCAATGCATTGGCCAGGGTTTCATTTTTGTCAATATCAATTTTAATGACTTTGGCCTTATCACCAAGAGCAGCGGCCACATCACGAAGTACTTTGTGAAGGCCAGCATTGTTCTCATTCCAATCAGCATAAAAATCAATAAGCGTTGGAATGTTTGAACTAATTAATTCGCCAAACTTTGCCATGAGCATGAATTTTATTTAGACAATATATTTGGGCTAGTATACTATCTATCTAATAACAAATATAGCATACTTTTTGATTAATCAAACCGTTTTGAACCTCTTTTTCAACAGTTTACTGGAAGCTATTTTAACCAGGCTATTAATTAAGCTAGGTCTTTTTGCCTTTTCTTTAATGTAATAACACTAATTTCGGGCCATATACCTACCCGGCCAGGATATGCTAAAAATCCGAAGCCTCGATTTACATTAATATACCTTCCAGCTTCTTCATAGATACCTGCCCAATATTTATAACGCCATTTTACCGGACTCCATTTAAACCAACCTGGAATTTCAATACCAAACTGCATGCCATGTGTATGACCACTTAAAGTAAGGTGATAGTGCGTATCGTTATTCTTCACCTCTGTCTCCCAATGTGTTGGATCATGACTCAGTAAGATTTTAAAGTCATCGTCATCAATAGTACCTGAAGCCTTTTTCAAGTCACCGGCTTTTTTAAATCGCCCGGCTCCCCAGTTCTCCACACCCAACAAGGCAATTTTACTGTCACCTCTTTTAAGAAATCTATTTTCATTGAGTAAGAGGTCAAAGCCAATTTCTTTATGAATGCTTTTCAGCCTTTCTAAATTCCGCGCCTTGGCTTCTGTAGACTCCCAAGCCACATAATCACCATAATCATGGTTTCCAAAAACTGAATACATTCCATCTTTGGCTTCCAGTTTTTTAAAGATATCTATCCAAGGGTCCATTTCGCTAGCCTTGTTGTTGACCATATCACCCGTGAACAAAATAATATCTGAATTCTGTATATTAATCAATTCAACACCATATTCAATTTTTTTCCTATTGTCAAAGCTGCCGCTATGAATATCTGAAATTTGAGTGATTTGATACCCGTCAAACGCATCAGGCAGATCATCAAATTCTAAGGCATATTTTAAGACTTTGTAATTATACTTTCCTCTGTACATTCCGTAAAGTAAGGAAGCAAACGGAATCGCTGCCAGTCCTAATGCTACTTGACTAATAAATTTTCGCCTTGACGGAAAATAATCACCCTCTGCGGCATTTCCCTCTGTAACCAATTTGTAAAAAGCCTGTGGCAAACGAATGATATCCTCTCCAAACATAAAGAGTAAAATAAGCAACTTCGGTGCGAATAAAGTAAGAAAGAATCCTATGGCTTGATTCACATTCGCATTGATTCCGGAGCTTCTATCGAAGGCCATTAAGTGATACACAAAGTTACCAATAACAACTAATGTCATGAGCCAATAAATAATGTAAAGCCACTTACTCTTGGTGATTGTTTTAAAGGCCTGAAAAGCGTAAAAATCAATCACCATGTAAAACGCTATGAAAAGGATCCAGCGAAGTATAATGCTTTGTAACATAACTGCTGCAAAAATACCAATTCGTTTTTTCAAAAATCTTATCAAATTGTTAAAGGTTAGTACGCTAAGAAATTATATGGAGTAATTCGCTAATAATTTCCATTCTTGAAAATTTATGCTTTTTAGCTCCCTGATAGTGCCGTCTGGCAGAGCTATGTATTTCGGAAAAATTATGCTCTTTAAACAATCTCGCATTCTCAGGATTTATACCACCGCCGGGAAGTATAGTTATTCTTCCATCGGCAATTGTTTTCAATTCATTCAAAAGTGTTATTCCTTCTTCGGCAGAAGCAGCTTTCCCAGAGGATAGTATTCTTGTCGCTCCTAAATCAATTAAAGAGTTCAATGCTTCTTTTGGATCCGTCACTTCGTCAAAGGCTCGATGAAAAGTAAATGGTAACGGCTTGGATACATCAATCAATTCCTTCGTACGCTCAAGGTCGATCATGTGATTTGAATGAAGTACCCCCGAAACAATACCCGAACACCCCAAATCTTTACAAAGCAAAATACACTGCTTCATAATTTGAAATTCACTTTCCGTATATACAAAGTCACCATCTCTGGGACGAATTAAAACAAAAACAGGAATGGTGCTTGCACTTAAAACTCGTTCGATAAGTTCATCATTTGGGGTTACACCGCCAAGATGAAGTTGTTCACATAATTCGATTCGCTGTGCACCTGCCATTTGCGCATGAACAGCCGATCGATATGAATTCGCACAAACTTCTAAGAGCATTCTGTAGTTTTTGGTATCTTGCTAATGTAAGTAAAAATCATGCAGGTATGAAGCGACGAAATTTTATAAAAAATACGGCTATCACGACCATTGGAATCGCCACGACCCGAAATTTACTCAGCTGTTCGGAAATTGAGGAAAAAAAGAAATCTGCAATTACGGATAAAGAAAAAGCTTCGTTACCGTTAGTTATCGCCACTTGGAACGTACCCAATGCAACAGCAAAGGCCTGGGAAGTTCTTCAGGCTAATGGCAGTGCACTGGACGCTGTAGAGCAAGGCTGCATGGTTGAAGAAGCAGATATTACTAATTCTTCGGTTGGCAAAGGAGGTATGCCTGACAGGGATGGCCGTATTACACTAGATGCCTGTATTATGAACAAAGATGGTGACTGTGGTTCGGTGGTTTACTTACAAAATATTACGCATGCTGTTTCGGTAGCCCGAAAAGTGATGGAACATACTCCACATGTGATGCTTGCCGGAAAAGGAGCAGAAGAATTTGCCGTTGCTAATGGGTTCGAAAAAGAGGATTTGCAAACAGACAATACAAGAAAGGCTTTAGAATCCTGGCTTATTAAATCGCAATACGAACCGGTAATTAATATAGAAAATCATGATACCATTGGAATGTTAGCCATAGATACGAATGGAGACATTTCTGGAGCCTGTACCACAAGTGGCCTGGCATTTAAAATGGCCGGGCGCGTAGGCGACTCTCCTATTATTGGTTCCGGTTTATTTGTTGATAATGAAGTAGGCGCATGTGTAGCTACTGGCTTGGGTGAGGAGGTGGTAAAAACTGTTGGCAGCTTTCTGGTAGTAGAGTTGATGCGTCAGGGTAAGTTACCTCAAGAAGCTTGCGAGGAAGCAATTCATCGAATCGTATCGAAACCAAATAGTGATTATAAAAATTTTCAGGTGGGTTACATCGCCGTCAATAAATCGGGCGTTGTCGGCTCGTATTCCATACATGATGGTTTTAGCATGACCAGGTATCAAGTAAATAAAAATGAGAACGTTCAATCAGATTATTATTTGAAACAATCTTCGTAGCTTTGATACGCTTACAAAATCACAACTATGCCAGAACAAAAACGTCTGTTTCTCCTAGATGCTTATGCTTTAATTTTTAGAGGATATTATGCCTTTATTAAAAATCCACGGATCAATTCCAAGGGCATGGATACCTCAGCTATTTTAGGTTTCACCAATTCTTTATTAGATGTGATCAAACGTGAGCGTCCTGATCATTTAGCGGTTTGTTTTGACAAAGGGGGCAGCGTTGATCGCATTGAGATGTTTTCGGAATATAAGGCAAATCGTGATGAAACACCTGAAGCTATTCAGATAGCGGTACCCTATATAGAAAAAATATTAAAGGCCATGCATATCCCTATTATTGTAAAGGAAGGCTATGAAGCCGATGATATCATAGGCACGTTGGCAAAAAAAGCTGAGAAAGAAGGGTATCAGACGTTTATGGTGACGCCTGATAAGGATTTTGCACAACTGGTTTCAGAGAATATTTTTATTTACCGCCCGCGTTTTGGTGGTGGTTACGAAACCTGGGGCATTAAAGAAGTACAGGAAAAGTTTGAGGTAGAACATCCGGAACAGGTCATTGATTACCTGGGTATGATGGGGGATTCTGTAGATAATATTCCCGGTTTACCCGGAGTGGGTGAAAAGACTGCCAAAAAATTCATTGGTCAATTCGGCAGCATGGAAGGATTGCTCGCCAATACCGACCAGTTGAAGGGAAAAATGAAGGAAAAGGTGGAAGCCAATGCCGAACTAGGTATTTTATCGAAGAAACTGGCGCGTATCTTATTGAATGTTCCTGTAGATTTTGATGAAAAAGATTTTGAACTGAATTCACCGGACCTGGATGCTGTAAAAGAAGTTTTCACTGAATTAGAGTTCCGAAGGTTGACCGAAAATCTGATAAAAACATTTGCTCCCTCAGAGCAAGCTACAGAAAATCAGAAACCAAAAATTCCAAAAACGGAAGGGCAACAGTTCGACCTGTTTTCAACTCCCGGTGCAGGAACTGTTACTAAAGAGGAAGCCGAAATCAGTGGTTACAAAACAATTAAAAATACACCACATTTCTATCAATATGTTAGCACGCCACTTTCGCGGAAGCTACTATTGGAAAAATTACTTCAACAAAAATCTGTTTGCTTTGATACCGAGACCACAGGTTTAAAGGCATTGCAAGTAGAACTGATTGGCATCGCGTTTTCATGGGAAAAAGGTAAGGGCTATTATGTGGCCTTTCCTGAAGATCAAGATGAAACACAAACCATGCTTGAAGAATTCAGACCGTTTTTTGAAGATACTTCCATCGAAAAGATCGGCCATAATTTAAAATATGATATTAAGGTTTTATCGAACTATAATCTTCCCGTAAAGGGGAAACTGTTCGATACCATGATAGCACATTACCTTATCAATCCGGATATGCGCCATAACATGGATGTGCTCTCTGAGACCTACCTGAATTATCAACCTGTTTCCATTACAGAATTAATTGGGAAAAAAGGGAAAAACCAGTTGTCAATGCGCGTGGTTCCCTTAAAGGACCAGACAGAATATGCCATTGAAGATTCTGATATTACACTACAGCTCAAAGAGCATTTTGAAAAAGAAATGGCGAGCGGCAATGTTACAAAGCTATTCGATGAGGTCGAAATTCCATTAGTCTCAGTATTGACCGCTATGGAAATAGAAGGCATCAATTTAGATACTAATTTTTTAAAGGACTTTTCTAAACTACTGACGGAGGATATAAATCGCCTGGAAAAAGGCATTTATGAGCAAGCAGGTGAAACTTTCAATTTGGCATCACCAAAGCAGTTGGGCCCTATCTTATTTGAAAAGTTAAAATTGGTTGATAAACCTAAAAAAACCAAGACCGGTCAATATTCCACAGCTGAAGACGTTTTGAGTTATCTGGCGAAGGACCATCAAATCATACGTGATATTTTAGAATGGCGGCAATACAAAAAACTGCAAAGCACTTATGTGGATGCGCTGCCAAATGAGATTAATCCGAAAACAGGACGTGTGCATACTGTCTACGCGCAGGCTGTAGCGGCTACGGGGCGATTAAGCTCTAACAATCCAAACTTACAAAACATTCCGATTCGTACAGAACGAGGACGCCAGGTGCGCAAAGCTTTTATCCCGAAAAATGACGACTATGTATTACTGGCAGCCGATTACTCTCAAATTGAATTACGTTTAATAGCTGCGCTAAGTGGTGATGAAATAATGATCCAATCATTCTTAAATGGTGAGGACATTCATGCCTCGACAGCCGCGAAAGTATTTGGTGTGCCCTTAGAGAAAGTAACCAGGCAGCAACGTGGTGATGCCAAAGCTGTCAATTTCGGTATTATCTATGGGGTTTCTGCATTTGGGTTGAGCAATCAAACAACTCTCTCACGTACTGAAGCCAAAGAATTGATCAACACATATTACGCGACGTATCCGAAATTGCGTGACTATATTTCAAAGCAAGTTGATTTTGCGCGCGAGCATGGCTATGTAGAAACCGTACTGGGCAGAAGACGCTATTTGAAAGATATTAATTCTCGCAACGCGGTGGTGCGCGGAGCCGCAGAACGTAATGCTGTTAATGCGCCTTTACAGGGAAGTGCAGCCGATATTATTAAGCTGGCGATGATCAAAATTTATAATCGTTTTCAACAAGAAAATTTTAGATCAAAAATGCTACTGCAGGTACATGATGAATTAGTTTTCGATGCCCATAAAGAGGAACTCGAGACCATCAAGCCTATTATTAAAACCGAAATGGAAAATGCCTATCAACTTAAAGTACCTTTAGTGGTAGATATGGGTATGGGCGATAACTGGTTAGAAGCCCATTAGGCACTATACTTTTTTACCATTAAGGATAAACAGAGACCCTCAGTACATTGTGGAAGGTGATATTAAAAACGTTATTGGGCGGGGTGATTGTCGCTTCGAACAACACGTCTTTAGTAGTGTAATCAACTTCGACCACTTTTCCTCCAGCGGTTCCATTTGGCACCGAGGCACCTGGGGTAAATAATATACTTTCTTTTCCAGGTATATAGCTTACTTTTGAAACAATTCTGGAATAGGTTTCCTGGCCTCTGTTCTTACCGTAAGACCAAACCTGCTTGATTGTTTTATTAATCTCGTCAATCTCATATTCAACCGCCCTGCTGTAGGGGCCAAAATTGACATAATTACGGTTATCGCCATTGTCGAAAATCATAATGTTGCCATTGGGAAGTAAAATAGGAGAATGCTGATACCATGGCCATTCGAAATCAGGGTGGTTCGAATTTCCTAAAAGGACATCATCATCGCTTATTGGCAAGTCTTGACTATCTAAAGGAGTCAATAAAAATTGAGAGAGATCTTGTCCATTTCCTGCTGTTCCCCAGTCTTTATGCGGTGCTAAAATATAGCTCACTTCGTTTTGATTATTGAGTTTTACGATTCCCTGGGTTCTGCCTGATACAATTATTTCATTATCAGTGGTACCATATTCAATGGCGTTTGCATGAAACCAATCTATATTCAAATCGGCCAAATCGGTGGGCCAGGCTCTTCGTGTATTGTCGAGCGAATTATTTAGATCCCATACAGTAATAATTTGACCTGATGTTCGGTCTATTTCAATAATTACATCTTCAACAGTAGCTTTACTTGGATCATTGACCGTTACCAAAAAATTACCATTTGGTTTTTCTATGACGTGATGATGAAAGCCATAGCCTTGTAAACTCCAGGAATTGATAATTTCACCTAGCATATTTACTTCATAAATAGCTCCTGTTGATCCATCTCCAAATAATAAATTCCCATTTCGCAATTGGGTGAGACCGTTGTCATAAAAAAGGTTTGAAAGTTGACTATGGCCAGAATAATCAAGATACCAGCGAATATCGCCGAACTGGTCAAAAATAAAAGGTCTTTGCGGCCTGAAGTTATCCTTAAATCCGAAATAGTTCACCAGGTTAAACTCTGGTTCAGAAACAGCCGCTTCTTTATCGATTAAGATCTCGGGAAGATCTTCCAGAATCGCTTGTGTTTGAATTGTCAGGTCATGGCTTTCCAGTTGTGTTCCATTTTGATCGAGCAATATCAACTCAAGTTTATTTAAATAATCTGCATACAATCCTAGAACGTCCAGTTCGAATGAATTTGCTAGTTCAGTAAAGCGTTTCGCAATGGTAGAAGCCTCACCATTCTTTCCTACTATTTTCAATTCAACTACTACATTTTCGGTGGTGCTTAAATCCAATTTTGCCGTCAATGGTGCAACACCGGTGGGATTCAACCGGATATCTAACGAAGAAATAAGATCTGAGCTGTCGATCGAGCTCACGACCTCCTCTTCAGAACAACCAAAGAGAATAGTCGTCAGTACTAAAAAAAATGCAATTCTTTTCATATGCTTTATAATTTGATAAGTAGGGCACCGGCCGCATTTACGTTTTAAAGATATGCTATTTTAAGTGAATCTTGGATAGCACATCATAACCGCCAAAAATCGGCTTTTTTTTATCTCCTAAAGCGATATGTGGCCTTTATCAAGAATGTATTGTCCTTTTCTTGTCCTAGAATCTGATTATCAAGATTTCTAAATAAATGATTGGTAGGATCGCCTGAGCCGGTCACGCCCTGTGACCAGACTAAAAATACTTCAGAACCGGGAATATATTCCCAACGCACTACCAGGTTTGAACGGAATTGTACAAAAGAGAAATCAGGGTCGCCAAATTCATAATCTACGTCTCCTCCATCTTCATTAACAAAATAAGTTCCGTCAACTTCTTCTATCTGATCTGAATTATAAGACACAAATCTAGCTTCCAGATCATCGGCAGTCGGATTTTCAGAGACATATTTAAAATTAGTATAACGCCCTCGTGATACAAAAGGCTGCCCATAATATTGTATCGTTAAGTTAGGATTCACATTGTAATTTAATCGAATAGCCGCGCTAAGTGTTTGTTGATCTATAGTACCTAAAATGTATCGCGGCGTTCCATTGAAATCTAATTCAGTAACATATTGGGTCTTATTTGGATTCTTTTGGTACTCCGGGCTTAATGAAATACTAAAAGCATTAATTGGTTGATAGGTCAATCTTGTTTCTAAACTTAAAAATGAAAAATTATTTTGTTTCGCTTGAGAATACACATAACCACCTCTAAAACTAAATTTCTTGGTCCGGTCTGTGCTGAAGAAAATAAAACTAATATTTTCTCTTGAAAAACGCCAGCGTGGCCCTCCTCTTAATATGGTATTTGTATAAATTCTGGGCTTATGGAACACGGCAGTATCAATCCACCAATTATTTTTAAATTCAAAAAATGCTCCGAGTCTATATTGAATGCGATTATAGTTACCTTCAAAATCATATGTTGTAAACATATTTAGGCCGGTCCAAATACTTCTGAACTTACCTGTAGGTTTTAAGGTACGCCAGTTCAACCAGCCATATTGACGTATCTCATCTGCCTGACGCAAGAAGCCAATATCATTCAATTCCAATTCAGGTGACCGGAAATTCGCTCCTATTCCATAACGCCAATGACCAGTGCTTTGCTTGCTAAATTCCAGTTTACCACCAGTTCCTGTTAAAGACGTTCTGTTAGCATCTACCTCGACATGATCTGCATCTACTCGATTAAACAAATGGGTCAAGGACGATTGCGTGCTCTCAATCGCTTCTTTACTCCCTGTGACATGGCTAAAAACTAAATTTCCCTCCAGATTAAACTTTCTGTCTTTCCATTGATGCCTAAAATCAAGACCCCCGGTATAGGCAGATTTACGAAGGCTACGGAGATTGTTCTCTTTTCTTTCTAAGGAAAACGGATTAATAACTTCATCCTCTGAATCTCTGTACTCACCCGTATCTGAATCATAGTCAAAGCTAAATTGATCTCCTAGATTTCTATTTGTCGCCGTAAAAATTCCACCGAAGAAGGTATTACGATCGTTAAAGTCTTTTTGCGCTCTGGCAACCAGGTAATTGGTTAACGGTTCAATAATGGCCTTTCTTCGAATATCTGGTGATTCGTTATTCGCAATGACAGCCAACTCTCTTGACGTGACACTTTCTAATAATCCAATAGACCAACCATTTTTTGTTTTACCGCTAAACTTTGCTGCTCCTAAAATCGTGGTATTCGATGGCCGGTCGACAAAATCGTCGCCATTTGTGGTAACGGAGCCCTGTGGATTTCTACCGATGCGTCTTGAGAAGAAAAGATTATCCTGGTTTCCGCCAAAGCGAAAATCAAAAATATTCTTATTCTCTACGAAAAATGGGCGCTGTTCTCTAAAAAAAATCTCGAAGCCATCCAAAGCGATTGCAGCCGGGTCGGCTTCCACTTGACCGAAATCGGGATTGACGGTTAAATCTAATGTCAAGTCATTCGTGATTCCAATCTTGGCGTCTAACCCGCCATTGAGTATGAAGTCATCACCATCACGAAAAGGGTTTCCCTCTTCTTTCGGAAACGTATCGTACTGCAACACGGTAAAAGGTTGAATTTCTAATTGTCGCTGTGGTACAAGACCTAACAGGCCATGCAATTCACCTGCTTCGCTCACAAATCCCGCTGCGTCAACAGGTATTCGCTGCCATAACGAGGTTTCATTATTTCTGAAAATACGTCGTACCACATTCAAACCCCATATCTGTTCTTTCGATTTCCCAAAACGTAATTGACTAAAAGGTATCTTCATCTCAGCGGTCCAACCTTCGGCATCAATATTTGCTTTGGTATACCATACCGGGTTCCAGCTATCATCAATATTATCGCCATTGTCTGTCACAATTTCATCACCCTTTACGCTGGCGGCTGTGGTCGTAAAAACAAAAGCTGTGCGTTTATCGTAATAACTATCTATAAGTACATTGACACGATCACCGATAAACCCATCGCGTCTTGACAGGCGATTAATAATACTGTCTGGTGCCTTATCAAAGCACTGAATTCCTATGTAAATATTCTTATCGTCATAAACGATTTTAAAACGGGATTGAAACGTTGGAGGCGTATTTTCATCGGGTTCATTTTCGATAAATTCTGTTGCCCAATCGACAATAGTCCAGCCTTTATCATCTAATTTACCATCAATAACGGGCGCGTCTTCCGGGGCTAATGATTTGGTAGTATAAATACGTTTAGGGACGACTGTTTTCTGTTCATTTTGAGCAGTGATTACAGTAATGAACAGCAGGCAAAAGGCTAACAAATAGCTTTGAATCAATCGGTTAGTAAACATGGAGTATGGTTAATTAGCGCCTCTTCACACACCATCTACCAGCACCGACAAGGTACTACAATCGCTTCTTAAGGTTTTGTTAATTTTAAATTTTTACTGTTAAATTTTTACAGTCTAAAGCGATAAGTAGCCTTAATTAAGAAGGTATTCTCTTTTTCCTGGCCGAGGATCTGATTATCAAGATTCGTCAGCAGGTCGTTTGCCGGATTACCATCACCTGTAACGCCTTGAGACCATACCAGGAATACTTCAGAACCTGGAATATACTCCCATCGAACGACTAAATTTGAGCGGAATTGTACGAAGGAAAAATCAGGCTGGCCAAAGGTATAGTCAGTAACCCCATTGACATCTTCATCAACTAAATAGAGGCCTTCACCTTCATCAAGTGACAACTGTGTATCTGAAAACAAATCAAACCTGTCATCGAAATTACCGGCTTGCGGATTGGTAATATATTTAAAATCAGTATAGTTTCCTCTCGAGACAAAAGGTTGTCCCCAATACTGTACTGTAAGGTTCGGATTAATGGTATAGTTTATCCGCAAAGAAGCACTTAAAGTTCGTTGATCGATGGTCGCATTGATGTATTTGGTATCATTACCCACTTCAACGTTCTCTACATACTGAATTTTATCACTATTATGATTATAAGACGGGTTCAGTGATAACCTTAGGGCATTCAAAGGCTGGTAAGAAACCCCAAAATATATCCGATACCTATTTTGAGAGTTGTCCAGAGATCGGTTTCCATTATGACCCACATTTATCCGAACTTTTTTTCGGTTATCGGTACCTACGTTGTTCCAAAAAAATACGCTTGGTGAAAATTTAAGTCTCGGGCCTCCGCGTAATGCAAAATTCGATTGATTCACACCAACATAGGTAACGCCCAAATTCGCAAACCAGTTATTTTGAAAATTTGCCCAGCTGTTGACGTTGAGCTGTAGCAGGTTGTGATTACCACCAAAGTCCCAGGCAGACCAATGGTTATAGTTCAGACCTAAATTGCGAAAGATCGAAAAAGGTTTTAACGTACGGTACCCGATCCAGGTATAATGTCTCATATCGTCTGAGAGCCTTTGAAAGCCGAGATCATTCAATTCTAATTGTGGTGAACGCCAGGTGAAACCGCTTTCAAAGCGCCAGTGGCCATTTGCTTGTTTTCCTATTTGAATATTTCCACCTGTTCCGGTCAATGAGGTTCGATTCGGGTCATAATCTAAGTAACTGGCGCCTACGCGTTGAAACTGATGTCTAAATGAATTTTGGGTATTATCAATGGCCTCTGTGGTACCTTTCACATGGCTCAATACGATGTTGCCTCCTATATACCACGCCCGATTCTTCCAGTGATGTCTGAAATCAAGTCCGCCAGAATAGGCCGATTGATGCAGAAATTCAAGGTGCTCTGGTAAGTCACGGTTGGTAGCCGTAAATATTCCACCAACAAAAGTATTTCTCTCGTTAAAATCCTTTTGCAAGCGTCCAACAAAATAATTAGTCAAGGGTTCAACGACTTCCTCTCTTCTCCCTACCACTTCACCATCTACTACTTCTGCTATATCTGAATATTCTTTGGCGGTAACGCTCTCTAAGACTCCAATAGACCAACCATTTTTCGTTTTACCGCTAAACTTTGCTGCTCCTAAAATAGTAGTATTTACGGGTTGATCCACATATTCATTGTCGTTGGTGTCGGGATATCCCTGTGGGCTGCGTCCGATTCTCCTGGAGAAGAATACATTATCTGATCCAAATGTATCTCCGGCATTTGACCGTGAAAAGCGATAATCAAAAATGTTGTTGTTTTCAACAAAGAAGGGACGCTGTTCGCGGAAGAAAATCTCGAATCCATCTAAAGCAATAGCTGAGGGGTCAGCTTCTACCTGACCAAAATCAGGGTTCACTGTTAAGTCTAAAGTGAGGTCATTTGTAATTCCAATTTTGGCATCGAGACCACCGTTGAGTTCAGAATCCCGTCCATCGCGAAACGGATTTCCATCTTCACGTGGATAACTATCTGCTTTTGTGACCGTAAATGGTTGAATTTCCAGTTGTTTCTGGGGTTCAAGATCTAATAGCCCATGGAGTTCGCCAAATTCACTTACCCATCCGGGGGCATCCTGAGGAACACGCTGCCCTAAGGAGCGCTCTTCTTTTCTGAAAAAACGACGCGTCGATTGAATTCCCCAAATTTGTTCTTTTGCTTTTCCAAATCGCAGTTGACTGAATGGAATCTTAATTTCTGCAGTCCAGCCTTGTTCATCTATATTGGTTCTTGCATACCAAATAGGGTTCCAACTGCCATCCCAGTTATTACCATTATCAGAAATAAATTCATCACCTTTAACCCCTGCTGAAGTTATGGTAAAGGAAAAAGCCGTTCGTAAATCGTGATAACTATCTATATTAAATTCAACCCAATCCCCTGCAAAACCATCTCTTCTTGATAATCTATTGACAATGCTATCCGGTTGGCTATCAAAATTGCGAACACCTATATATAAGTTCTTTTTATCGTAAACAATTTTAAACTGTGTCTGTTCACTTGGTGGGGTATTCTCATCAGGTTGATTTTCTATATAATCACTGGTCCATTCAACGATATCCCAGCTGGGGTCATTTAAAAGCCCATCAATAACCGGTGCTTTTTCGTCTCCTACATACTTTGTTGTATAGATTCGTTTCGGAACGATTTCTTGTTTTTTTTGTTCTTCCTGAGCATAGATAAAAGTAGATAATAGCAGCAATGGTAGAAGACGTAGTTTCATGAGAAGGTGTTAGAATTATCTGGTTTGTGCTTGTAAAGACCTCTCGATTCCTAAAGTGTTACATTTCATCCATCGAAATTAGCATCAACCCGTCTTAAAATTTTGTTAATTAACTTTTAGTTTTAGTTAAAATTCGGTCAGAAAAATAAGACAAATCGCTGTTTGTTATATAAATAAATGTTTGTACATTTGCACTCCCTTAAGAAGAAGGGAATAAAGAAATTATTAATTACAAAAAACTAATAGTGTGAACACATTAAGTTACAAAACAGCATCTGCTAACAAAGCTACTGTTAACAAGGAGTGGGTTTTAGTTGATGCGGACGGGCAGACATTGGGTCGTTTAGCTTCAAAAGTAGCAATGCTAATTAGAGGCAAGTACAAGCCAAATTTTACACCACATGTTGATTGTGGTGACAACGTTGTCATTATCAATGCAGACAAGATCAACTTAACAGGTAACAAATGGGAGGCAAAATCATATGTCCGCCATACAGGTTACCCAGGTGGACAAAGATCGCTTACTGCTTCAGAGATGTATCAAAAAAATCCTGCCAGATTGGTGGAAAAAGCAGTAAAAGGAATGTTACCTAAAAATAAATTAGGTAGTGCTTTATTTAGAAATTTATATGTATACGCTGGCAATGACCACAAACATGAAGCTCAAAACCCGAAAGCAATCAACCTTAACGATCTAAGATAATGGAAACAATACATAAAATAGGAAGAAGAAAAACAGCTGTTGCTCGTGCCTATGTTTCTCAGGGAAAAGGAAACATTACGATCAATCAAAGAGAATTAAAAAATTATTTCACTACCGGTACTCTACAATATAAAGTAAAGCAACATTTGATGTTAACTGGTAATGAAAAGGCATTCGACATTAATGTGAACGTCTATGGAGGTGGTGTAACGGGTCAGGCCGAGGCTATTCGCTTAGCAATTACCAGGGCATTAGTTGAAATTAATGAAGAGAACAAGGCAATTCTGAAACCAGAAGGATTATTAACTCGTGACCCGAGAATGGTAGAGCGTAAGAAATTTGGTCAGAAGAAAGCACGTAAGAAATTCCAGTTCTCTAAGCGTTAATCTGTTTAAAACAATAAATATTATTAATCTGTTATCGTAAAAGTTTAGCATCCAAATACGAAAGACTCACAACGTGGCTACTTTCGTATTGCTAACAAACACGGAACGTAAACTAAATTTAAAGATGGCAACTATTGACATTAAAGAATTATTAGATGCAGGTGTACACTTCGGTCACCTGACAAGAAAATGGAACCCGAACATGGCTCCGTATATCTATACAGAGCGTAACGGCGTACATATTTTAGACTTGTACAAGACAGCCGCTAAAATGGAAGATGCTGCTAAGGCATTGCATAAAATAGCTGCAACCGGTCGAAAAATCTTATTTGTAGCTACTAAAAAACAGGCAAAAGACATTGTTGCTGACAAAGCGAAAAGTGTAAACATGCCTTATATTACTGAAAGATGGCCCGGTGGAATGTTAACCAATTTCGTGACAATTCGTAAAGCGGTTAAGAAAATGGGACAGATTGACAGAATGAAAGTAGATGGTTCGTTCAATGCACTTTCTAAAAGAGAAAAATTACAAATTGATCGTCAACGTGCAAAATTAGAGAAGAACTTGGGTTCTATTGCTGATATGACACGTTTACCTGGAGCTGTTTTTGTAGTAGATACCAAGCGTGAGCATATTGCAATTGCTGAAGCTCAAAAATTGAATATTCCAATTTTTGCGATGGTGGATACGAATTCTGACCCAAGACCTGTAGATTTTGCTATTCCAGCAAATGATGATGCATCAAAGTCTATCGATAAGATCTTATCGTTTGTAACGGATGCTATTGCTGAAGGTCTGGCGGAAAGAAAAGCTGATAAAGAAAAAGCAAAAGTAGAGGCTAAGGATACTGAAGAAGTAAGTAAAGAAGCTGTAGCTGATAATTAATAACTAAAAAAATACTTGAATGGAAATGGTTAAAATAACCGCTGCTGAAGTAAATAAATTAAGAAAAACGACCGGTGCCGGTATGATGGACTGTAAAAACGCATTGGTTGAAGCTGAAGGAGATTTCGATAAAGCAATTGAAATTTTACGTAAAAAAGGACAAAAAGTAGCTGCCAAAAGAGCTGATCGTGAGTCTAGTGAAGGTGCTGTTATTGCAAAAGTAAATGCCGATGCTACCAGTGGTGCAGTCATTTCATTAAACTGTGAAACTGATTTCGTCGCTAAAAATGATGGTTTTGTAAACTTGGCAAATGAATTAGCCGAATTGGCATTGAATGCCACTTCTAAAGAAGCATTTCTTGCTGCTGATTTTAACGGAATGACCGTAGCTGATAAATTAATTGAGCAAACCGGTGTGATTGGTGAGAAAATAGAAATTGGTGCCTTCGATAGAATCGAAGCTCCATTTGTTGGTTCTTATATTCATGCAGGAAATAAGATTGCTACTTTGGTAGGTCTTTCTGCTGCTGCTGAAGGTGCGGCTACTGTCGCAAAAGATGTGGCTATGCAGGCTGCTGCAATGGCGCCTATTGCCTTGAATGAAGAAGGTGTTGATCAGGAAACAATCGAGAAAGAGATTGAGATCGCTAAAGATCAACTTCGACAAGAAGGCAAGCCGGAAGCAATGCTCGACAATATCGCTAAAGGTAAATTGAAGCGTTTCTTTAAAGATAATACCTTGGTGAACCAGGCTTTTATTAAAGACAGCAAGCAAAGTGTTGCCCAATATGTCAAAACATTAGGTGATGTTGCTATTGTTGACTTTAAAAGAGTGGCTTTAGTATAAGATAGTCTCTCACATTCGTGAAAAGAATAAAACCCCGCCGATGAGCGGGGTTTTTTCGTTTTTACAGAATATTCTTTTTAGAAAAAATCAATTTGTATATTTGTCAAACTTTCAAAAAATGCACTACAAACGAGTTTTATTGAAATTAAGTGGTGAAGCCTTGATGGGTGAACGCCAATACGGTATTGACCCACAACGACTTGCCGAATATGCCGAAGAAATCAAAAGTGTCGTTGACAAAGGCGTAGAGGTCGCTATCGTTATTGGTGGCGGTAATATTTTTCGAGGGCTTGCTGGTGCCAGCCAAGGAATGGACCGCGTGCAAGGTGATCATATGGGCATGCTGGCAACAGTTATTAATGGATTAGCCCTTCAAAGTGCACTTGAAAATGCCGGGGTACAAACCCGCTTGCAATCAGCCATAAAGATCAATGAAGTAGCTGAACCGTTTATTCGAAGAAGAGCCATACGCCATCTAGAAAAAGGTCGGGTGGTTATTTTCGGTGGTGGTACTGGCAATCCGTATTTCACAACAGATTCTGCAGCAGTGCTAAGAGCCATAGAAGTCGGAGCAGATGTTATTCTTAAAGGCACTCGCGTTGATGGTATTTACACTGACGATCCCGAAAAGAACAGCGCTGCCACCAAGTTTGATGATATTTCATTTGAAGATGTCTTGAAAAAGGGGTTAAAAGTAATGGACACAACGGCCTTTACCCTTAGCCAGGAAAATGAGCTGCCAATAATCGTGTTTGACATGAATACCAGTGGTAATTTAATGAAGGTATTGTCTGGTGAAAACATAGGTACAAAAGTAAATTTATAGCAGATAATCATTACATTCGTACTACAAAAGCCCGGATTCGCAGTTAATTTATGGCTTGTTTTTTGATTAGCTAAGATCAGATTCCAAATTAGTAATTATGAACGAAGAGATTCAATTCATTTTAGACTCGGCAAAAGAACAAATGGACAATGCCGTCGACCATTTAAAAAAAGAATTTGTAGCCATCCGTGCCGGAAAGGCCTCTCCTGCCATGCTTAAAAGCGTGATGGTGGATTATTATGGTTCGCAAACCCCTTTAAATCAGGTTGCAAATGTCAATACGCCAGACGCACAGACGATTTCTGTACAGCCTTGGGAAAAGAGCTTATTACAAGAAATTGAACGCGCTATTATGATCGCTAATCTTGGTTTTAACCCCATGAACAATGGTGAAAGTGTCATTATCAATGTACCTCCATTAACTGAAGAACGACGTCGCGAACTGGCAAAACAGGCAAAAGCCGAAGCCGAGAGTGACAAGGTGAGTATTAGAAATGCACGAAAGGATGCCAATAATGATATAAAGAAGTTAGACATTTCTGAAGATATGAAGTCAAATGCAGAAACAGATGTGCAGGATCTGACCGACAAGTACATCAAGATAATTGATGACTTATTTGCCAAAAAAGAAACTGAAATAATGACTGTTTAATTCAGTTATGACTAATAAACTTTTGTTAAAAGCAGCCTTATGGGTTGCTTTTTCTGTTTATTTGCGGTTAATTCGGCAGGCTAATTTTATGAAAAAACTGACGTTCTTAATTCTACTTTTATTTCCGGCAATCGTAATTGCGCAAAGCTCCTTTTCAGGAATTGTAAAAGACGCTAAAACCAAACAACCCTTACCTTTTGCAACACTTCTAACTGATATTGGATTAGGTGAGATTACCGACGCTGATGGAAAATTTGTGATACAATCTGAAGAAACCATTGCCGAGATTACTATTTCCTATGTCGGATATGAGTCAAAAAGGATACAAATTAGTCCTGAAAATTCATATTATTCCATCCTATTACAGCCTACTACAGAACAGCTGAATGAAGTACTTGTGCTAGCGAAAGAAAACCCCGCCATACAAATTATTAAAAACGCCATTGCCAAAAAGGACAAAAATCACATACAGAAAGCACTAAAATCATTTCAATACAGGTCCTATAATAAATTTATTGTAAGTGCTAATCCAGATTCCATTAGCGGTAAGATCGACTCTGTATTTATTATCAAGAAAGGGAAAAAAACCTTTGACCGCATTGACTCCACAAATTATAATTTCAAAAGACGTATTGAAAAAAGCCACTTATACTTAACAGAGAAAATTTCAGAACATAAGTTTCAACGTGGTAAAAATAAAAAAGAAACCATCCTCGCTTCGCGTATGGCAGGGTTCCAAGAACCTGTCTACGAATTCCTGGCTTTAGATATTGAAAACTTCACTTTTTATGATGAAGTCTATACGCTTCTAGGGAATAAATACATTAATCCGTTAGCGCGAAATGCCTTAAAAAATTACAATTACAAATTATTAGATACGATTGTACATCAAAAAGATTCCACTTTTATGGTCTACTACAAACCTAAAAGAACAAGCGAAGCTGTTGGTCTGGAAGGTGTGCTCTATATAAATAGCCGAAACCACGCTTTAACAAAAGGCATTGCCCAATTGAAAGGTATTGTACATGTAAAAGCGGAACAACAATTTGAATATCTGTCTACATATAATATCTGGTTTCCAATGGAAACTCAAATCTCCATCCAAAAAGGTAACAATAAATCCCCGGTAAAACTCTTTGGCAGCATCACTTTCAATGCGGGTAAAGCAAATGACTCATTGATTCGCACTAATCAAAGGGATCCAAGTGATATCTCCTATTTGCTTTCAACAACCAGAAATTCTGACATTAAGATCAATCAGCCCGTAAAAGTGATCAATTCGGCAGCAAGTATTGAGGTAGATGAGCAGGTTTCGACAAGGAGCGATCAGTATTGGAATCAATACAGAACTGATTCCATCTCAAGACGTGGTCTGGAAACCTATCGCTATATTGATAGCCTTTCGCAGGAAGAAGGCGCTGAGCGAAAATTAAACATAGCACGTAAGATCCTAAAAGGATATTACCCTACCAGGTATTTTGATTTTGATCTCAGCCAGTTGATTAACTTCAATAATTATGAAGGGTTTCGTTTAGGATTTGGTGGTATTACCAATTCAAATTTTTCGAAATCTTTCCGCTTTGAAGGCTATGCAGCTTATGGGTTCAAAGACCGGGAAATAAAATATCGATTAGGTGCTGCGGCGCGTTTAAGCAAAATAAATAATACTTGGATTGGCGTAAGTTATACCGATGATCTGCGGGAAGCCGCGAAAATTGATTTCTTATTTGATGACACCTCCTTTTCGCTTATTAATCCACGTAACCTGAACATAAGTCAGTTTTATGGGTATAGAATCTACAGTGTGAATTTTGAGCACGATATTTTTCCGAATGTTGAATCGAAGGTCCAACTTCGCCACGGTAAGTTCAATACTAAATTTGATTACCTATTCTTAAACGGAGGAGAAATTTTTGATGATTACAATCTAACAACAGCCGCAGTAGCCATAAAATGGACACCATTCAGCAAATACATGAATTCCCCTG
>JAAUYH010105103.1_pt1 | contig 33055 bp, 30 predicted proteins | sample 7278061 | NCBI WGS metagenome assembly JAAUYH01 (sample SAMN14350203, study PRJNA611818) | marine sediment metagenome | isolation source: surface marine sediment (0.6m) | place: French Polynesia: Moorea | collected 2018-08 | reverse complement strand
TTCTGGCTCATCAAGCCCAAAAGTGAATTGAATAATCCCTTCATCGCTCATAACAAGTCTTTATCAATCTATTTTTATACTAAGAGCTTAAATTTCACCTTAAGCTTACAGCAATAATTATTTAAAATCTTAAGGAATGATCGTGATTTTTCGTTATTATGATGTTGCTGGTTTGATGTATTAATTTACATCTTCCTAAGATCAATAAACAAAAATTCTTTGTGCCTTTCCGTCTTGGCGCGAAATAAAAAAACATATCTTGATTCAGGTGAGTGTATGGAAGATGCTGAGAAAATACTCACTCCACTACGAGAACTATATAGACGAGATACCAACAACAGAAAGCTTATTGCTGAATATGCCAATAACTTTAAGAAGCGTGGTGTTTTCCTGCGAAGTGAGGTGGATTTTCTAGTCGAGCGATTATCTGCACACAAGATTGAGCTTGATGTTAGTTTACTCCAAGTAAAATTGCTTACTGTTGAATTAGTCCCCTCAACCTGTTGGTTTTCTAATGTGCGAAGTCATGTTAACAAAAGCACCTGGGATTTTCTGCGCCGATCGACCTATAAACAAGCCAATTTTAGATGCGAAGTGTGTGGTGGTCGAGGTAAAAATTGGCCTGTAGAGTGTCATGAAATATGGCATTATGATGATCGCAATTATATTCAAAGCTTAGAAGGCTTGATAGCCTTGTGTCCTAGCTGTCAGGAAGTTAAGCATATTGGTTTAGCTGGTATTCGTGGTCATGGTGAACGGGCAGAAGCACACCTTGCTAAGGTTAATGGGTGGTCACAAGAGCAGACCAAAGCTTACCTAGAAAAGGTATGGCAAACGTGGCATGAGCGAAGTCACTATCAGTGGAATTTAGAACTTTCTTGGCTAGAGCAGTATGGTATAAATATTTCACCTAAGAGATAAGATGGCTGCACTGCTTTGTAAAACCTACCCAAAACTAGACAAGCTAGACTGGTGTTTACTATCTACTTCACACGGGACTGTCGGCAGCACCCCATCCATAGACCTTAAAGCGGTCAAGCCAACCGCTATAATTCTTGTATAGTTTTCCAGATTTAAACTGGCGTTAAAATCTCTGTCTAAGATGATTTCACAATTAGGACAATTGTAAGTTCGTACCTTCAAAGGCATCTTTTGACGATGCCCACAATTACTACATAACTGGCTACTAGGGAAGAATCTATCAGCTTTTGTTAAACTCGAACCGTAATGAGATCATTTATACTCTGTCTGGGTTCAAAGGGTGCCAAATGCAGCATCAGATAAAGCTTTACTTAAATGCCGATTTTTAATTAGTCCTAAAACATTGAGGAGAAAGATGATTAACATCGATGGTTCATGGGGTGAAGGTGGCGGTCAAATTCTCCGTACCAGCCTTAGTCTGGCTACCATTACAGGTCAACCCGTCCGCATTGAGCGCATTCGTGCCAATCGGAAAAAACCAGGACTAGCAGCGCAACACTTGACTTCTGTAAGGGCAGCAGCTACTCTTTGCCAAGCTCAGGTCAGGGGAGATACATTGGGTTCAATGACCCTGGAATTTATACCCAGTCGGGAGCCTCAAGCTGGACAATATACCTTTGATGTTACCCAAGCCAGAGAAGGAGGTTCGGCAGGAGCAGTAACCCTAATTTTACAGACCATTCTGATTCCCCTAGCCCTAGCTAGTGGTAGCTCCAAAGTGATTCTCAAAGGCGGAACTCATGTTGCTTGGAGTCCTCCTGTTACTTATGTAGAATTCGTATATTTGCCTACCCTCAGACAGCTAGGTGTACAAGCTAAAGTGAAGCTAAATGCTTGGGGTTGGTATCCCAGAGGCGGAGGGGAAGTAGAACTGTGGGTAACTGGCAATCAACAATCTCTGAGTGGTCTTCAATTACTAGAACGAGGCAAAATAAGGCAGATACGTGGTTTAGCAATAGTAACAGAATTACCTGCCCATATTCCTCAACGCATGGCTAATCGTGCAGCAAATCTATTACAACAGGCTCATCTTCCATCTCAGATCAAGCCAGTACGGGAGCGGGGTATAGCACCAGGGGCGGGTATCTTTCTCACGGCTGAATACGAACACAGTCGCGCTGGATTTAGTGCTTTAGGGGGTCGAGGAATCCCAGCTGAACGGGTAGCAGAAACTGCCGTTCGGGAACTACTAAATTTTCATGCTCAAGCTGCACCAGTAGATACCTTCCTAGGAGATCAATTACTCCTACCCTTAGCTTTGAGTTCACAGATAAGTCAGTATCGCGTAGCCAGCATTAGCCAACATCTAAGGACTAATGCCTGGGTAATCGAGCAATTTGAACTAGCTAACATAGTCATGGAAGAAAATCAACAGTTAGTTAAGGTTATACCCGTCAGCAGCAGTTGACTGATTTGCGATTTTTAAAATTGATTCTTTTTTTTTTCTGAGAGATTTGGCAACAGAACCAAATCTCAAAGGACTATAAACGACTGGATAAAATAGTAAATATCTCCTCACGGCTCAGTTGAATCGGATTATTCCGATTAGAAGTTTGTTCAACAATGGTTTCTAGATCACTAGCGGTGACTCCGTAGTCACTCAATTTCGGAACTTCCAATTGTTCTATCCACTCAAATAGAGTTTTTATTAAGAAATCTGCATAGTATTGTTCTGATTTTCCTAATTCCCTTGAAAATATGCGACCGACCTGACTCATCTTTACCAAAGCTGGATTTTCGGGTTCTCTTGCTCTCATAGCTTCTAAGGTTACTTTATTCCCTATCCCCATTAACGTGCCACAAACTACTCCATGAGGGATGGGAAATAAACCCCCCAGAGGCGAGGCTAAACCGTGTACAATCCCTAAGCCCGCGTTAGCCAAGCAAATTCCTGAACATAAGGAAGCATAAGCTATTTCTTCCCTTACTTGAGGATTCTTCCCTTCTGACCCACAAGCTGCTAAAAAATATTGTGCCACTTTTTCTATGCCACTCAAAGCCAGTGCATCTGTTAGTGGGGATGCGGTAGGAGATAAAAATGGTTCTAACAGTTGGGTTAAAGTATCTAGACCACAGGCAACGGTAAGAGACTGGGGACAGGATGTGAGTAAGTTACCATCAATAATGATTCCATCGGGAATCAAGTTATCATGACGCAGGGATTTTTTATAACCTTGTGTTCCGACTTCACTGATAACAGCATTTTTGGTGACTTCTCCTCCTGTTCCTGAAGTAGTCGGAATCGCTAGATAAGGCAATTTTACTCCACTGTGAGGAATTCCCTTGCCCACTCCTTCCAAATGGTCAAAAATCGAATTTTGATGGGGGAGCATTGCGGAGATTGCTTTACCTAAATCAATCACGCTTCCTCCGCCAATGCCCACCACCGCTTCAATCTGTTGGGGTCGATATTGTTGACACAATCTATCTACATCTGGGGTTGAAGGTTCTCCTGAATAAGCTATTCTCTCAAAAGATATCTGATTCTGCTCTAACAAAGACTGAATCACTGACCAATTGCCTGAATCTTCCAGAGATTTCCCTCCTGTAACAACTAAGACCTTATGAGCCTTGACCGACTTAAGGAGAGAGGGAAGTTGCTCTATTTTTCCCGTACCAAAATGAATCGGAGGAACTTTCGCAAAAAAGAAGGGAGAAATAGTCATAGCTCTTTAAATAGGCGCAATTACATTATAGGGAACACCTTGACGGGGTTCTGCCATCCAATCTGCCACTGTTTCGCGCCAAGTCAAATAGTGTTGAGTTTGTTTATGAGCTTTCGCTCCTGCTTCTGTTTTATAGGCTTCATAGAGAATAAATTGGCTTTTGTCTTCAGGTGCTTGTAAGATATCAAACCTCATATTCTCTGGTTCTTGAATTGATTGTTGATGATTGAGCTTCGTCGCTTCAATAAAATCTTGAATGTATTGGGGTTTTACTTTGACGTGGACAATTGTAACAACCATAGAGAAATCTGTTATCGGTTTTATCTATCTAACTTGATTATCTCCAAAGCTTACCACTAAAAATGAGACTTTCCCTTGCCATTAGATTAAATCTCAACAATAATAATTATCCCCAGTTTCAAACTGATAGCATGAGGGGATTTTACTGTTATAGGTAGCTGCACCATGATTGTACTTTGAGACAAGTTGGGTTTAGCTTCTTCTACGCTTAAATAATTAAATATTTCTCTTTCATTACAACAACACCCAAGCTAGACTCCCTGAGAGATTTCCTCTTTTTATTATTGCAATTTGGAGTTTTACTGCTTGATATCACAGTCAATTAACTCCCTCTTTTCTACTTGAGGAAATATCAGCTTTTTAGTTGGGTGTTATCGTTGTTAGTTAACGAGACAGATCTTAAATTGAACAGACTGTTTGACCTCCTTTTTAAAATAGGGACAAACCTGTAATCTCTGTCAGGAAAGCTTTTTAGACTTCAATTATTAATTTATCATTTTATCTTTTAATTCTGAGTAAATGATACATAAGTTTACTTAGTTATCTCAATTTTGAAATGGCAAATTTAGGCAAAAATACCTAAAAATATTTGTTAATATTCTCTGTATAGATTTATTTACAACTCAAAATCAAGAGTGAAATATTTGATAAATTATTGGAATTAAAGCTTTTATTCTCTTTAGTATTCTCTAGATTTGCTCACTATCCCGTTTGCTAATTTCTCTAACTAAATTATAGTAAGAGTTGAGTCAAAGTCTGGCTGAACTGGAAGCGCAAGTCAGATAACTCCGCTCTTTAGTTAAGAAATCAGGGAATTGCTTGCTATGACATCCTTCTCTAACAGTTTTATTGATAACTACATTCAGCGTGTTACTGAACTGAACCAGTCCCCTCAACGAATTCCCTCCGTCGCCGAACTGGAAAAACTGGCAGCAGATTTGGGAATTAATCCCGAAGAAATTGAATCCGCTCAGAAAAAGTCTCAGGCTCACTTGATCCGCGCACAAGGCTATATGCGCCTCAAGCATTGGGATGATGCTATTGAAGAACTAATTGAAGCAATCGCTTTATCTCCCTGTAATGAAGATTTGCTACTGACTTTAGCCAACGCCCATCTGGAGCGTTGGTATCAGCAACATCGGCGAGATGATGCTGAGAATGTTCGTCTGAGAGTAAAGGACTGTCTTTTTCTTCAGCCGAATTCAGAAGAGGCACTCAACCTCTTGGCTAAGTTAGATAAGGCGCGTCAACAGCGCAGAACTTTTTGGGTTAGCTTAGTAATTGGTCTGGGTAGTTTCCTGACCATCAGCAGCCTTCTTTGGCTCTATCCTGAATCTTTCAACTACTCATGGTCAAGAATCTGGTATCGAGAAGATAAGCTCGAACAGTTAGAACAACGACTTTTGGCAGAAATACAAGGGTTAAGGCAAGAGCAAGAGCAGCTTAGGAAAGAAATTCAGTCTAGCCAGACTAGAGAAACATTGCGCTATCATAACAGACTCGCTCAGTTGGATGAATCCCTAAAGCGACTGAAAAAAGCACAACAAGCTTGGTACTACCAGCTTCGTAACCGACATTGGAGAGAGCGGAGAATTGACGGCGTGCAACCCTAAAAGTTGTTTATGGTAAAGAAAGTAGGATAGCAGATTCACTTATTTCTCTTCCATAAGGCGATAACGAATTCCTTAACCAACTCCCAAGTGATCTTATCTCGACTAACTTTTAACTTTTGGACTTCAAGTTCAAGTTCTAAAAAGCACTAAATAGTTATGCACCTATAAGAGAATCGATGAGTAAACCAGGAACACTAATATTTTGTGGGAAGATGGGGTCTGGTAAATCGACAACAGCGATCAAACTAGCGAATGAATATGATGCAATACTATTTTCTGAAGATGAATCGTTGGAAACTATTTATCCTGAAGAAATTAAGTTGCTTGATATGATGTTCTATAGAGTAGCTCTTTGGTGTAAGTATGTTCAGCGTTAGAGACCGTGATCTTCTTCGTGAGCGTGTGCTTCAACTAGCCAGAGCGGACCCACGGGTAGTCGCCTCTGAGGTTGTTGGTTCACTGGCACAGGACGAAGGAGATCGTTGGTCAGATCTCGACCTGACATTTGCTGTCCCAGACAACTTGCCTATTCTTAACGTGCTTGAAGATTGGACGCGCAACCTAGTCGAGGAGTTCGACGCGGTTCACTTGTTCGATTTGCAAAGGGGAGCAACCATCTATCGAGTTTTTTTGCTCCCTGGCTGCCTACAGTTTGACCTCTCATTCACACCAGCATCCCAATTTGGAGCCAGTAGCCCGAAATTTAAGATGATCTTCGGCAGTTCCGTGGAAAAACCCTACACTCAACCCCAGAGAGCGCAAGAACTTTTTGGCTACGCAGTGCATCATGCGCTGCGCGCGCTTTTGCATCGAACGTGGACGCTATTGGCAGGCGGAGTACTGGATTGGCAACACTCGCAACTACGCCCTTAGCCTCGCTTGTCGTCGCCGAAACCTTCCAGTATCCTATGGCAGGGGCTTTGATGACCTTCCTCCTAAAGTGCGGGACAAATTTATCCGCGCACTGGTAACTTCGCTCTCTGCGGACGAATTGCTGCGTGCGCTCTCCTACGCTATTGAGGCGTTGTTGAGCGAAGTAGATGATGTTCAAGATCTGGCAGCGAAAGTCGAACAGCAGCTGCGTCAGCTAACAGTTCCATGGAATTCCTAACTCCAGATTGCAGCCTAATAAATAGTTATGAATCAAGAGGAATGAATTATGCCGTTTGTTCAAATAACTCTCCTTAAAGGAAAATCACCTAAGACAATTTCCGACATTGCTAATTCTGTCCACAACGCACTTGTCGAAGAATTTAAGATCCCAGAATTAGATAAGTTTCAAATAATACAAGAAGTTGAGACCAACAATCTAATCTACCCACCAATTTATCTTGATGTTCCTCACTCTGAAGATATTGTCTATATTCACATCACGGCTAAAGAAGGGCGTACAGTTGAAATGAAAAGAAAACTATATAAGAACATGGCGAGATCAATTAGTGAAAAGACAAATATATCAATCGATGATGTATTTATTGTCTTATCGGAAAACAAAGAAGAAAATTGGTCTTTTGGGCGAGGATTAGCTCAACTTATACCATAAAGTTAACCTTTCTGAAGAAAATTCCGATGATTAAAATGTAAATAATGGTAATAAATCACCAGAACTGATTAAACTATTCATATTTGTCTTTAAGGATTTAGCGAGATTCAATCAGCAATCAATTTCTAATGGTTTATGTCGCAACACCTATTTAGGTAAGGAATGGAAACGAGTCAAACATGGCATTTATCGACCTTTGCGCATAAGTTTTGATTTCTCTCGTAAGGAGCGAGAAACGGTATTATTACTTATTACTGATTACTTTTGAATGGGTGAGTCTAATATCGTCAATCTTGATGGATACTAGCTACTAATTGCTCTCGCATTTGGATAAAGTCTGGTGTTACCCGCAAACTAGCAGCAGATTGCTCTTTCAATTTGTGAGCAAAAGGATTGTCTATAATCTTGACAATTCTTCCAGGGCGTGCGTGCATGACCACAATGCGAGTAGATAAAAGCAAAGCTTCTTCAACGTCGTGAGTAATGAAAAAAATCGTTTTTTGGGTGCGCTCCCAAATACCCTGTAAGTGGCTTTGCATCGATTCGCGAGTCAGAGCATCTAAAGCACCAAAAGGCTCATCCATCAAAACTATTTTGGGGTCTGCTGCTAGAGTACGGGCGATCGCTGCTCGTTGTTTCATCCCTCCTGAAATTTGATGGGGTAATAATTTCGCAGCGTCTATTAACCCTACCATGTCTAAATAATAAGCAACCTTCTTTTGGCGATCTAGTTTGGATACCCCTTGCATTTTGGGACCGAACTCCACATTTTTGGCAATACTCAGCCAAGGAAACAAATTGGGGCGTTGAAATACTACCCCGACATCTGCATTAGGCTTGCTATGTTGCTTCCCAGATACAGAGATCGACCCTGTTGTTGGCGGTTGATATCCTGCCAAGACTCGCAATAAAGTAGTTTTACCACATCCAGAAGCTCCCAGTACACACACGAAGTCTCCCAAGTCCATCTCTAGGTTAATATCTCTTAACACTTCATTGCGATCGCTCCCAGAACCGAAGGTTACACCGATACCCTTTAACTGACAGATAATATTTTGTTCGAGGAAACTGCTTTGGTGTGAAATAACTTCCATTTATTTATCTTGGGTAATTTATAATTAAAAGCCGAGGGAACGGGTACTGGAGAGCAGGGAGCTAATTAACAACAGAATGTTAAGATTCTTAACCAATGTTCCATAACGAATAATTACGATAAGAAATCGTTGCGAATTGCTGATTCATATGCCTGGAGGTCAGGTGCGGATGGTATAGTTTTCTGATCCACCATAAATTGAGCAGATTCCTCTAGAACTCTAGCAAAACTCCCTACATTACCAGGGGTGCCTAAATATTGTGAATCTGCTTGTTCTTCTGAGGTCAACCAAATCAATTTATTCATAGCCTGTAAGCTTTCTTCTGGGCTGATACCCAATTCTGGAGCAATTTTTTTCCCTGCTTCTTCTGGACTTTCGCGGTAAAAGTTAACTGCTTCGTCCAAAACTTCTACATACTTTTTCATTGCATCGGGATATTGGTCGGCAAACTCTTGGCGAACCACTCCTAAATCTGCGGTTATGACTCCTCTTTCTGCCATATCTGCCGAAGTAACCAAAATTGTACCGCCGTCTTTAACTAGTTTTGGTAAGTTAGGATACCAAATATAACCCCCATCGATATCGCCTCGCTGCCAAGCTGCTACCATGTCTTGGGGCTGTAAATCTAAAATTGTTAATTCGTTTTCTGGGATATTTTCTAATTTCAGGAGAGACAAAAGAGTAAAGTGACTAGTAGAGCCAAAAGGAACTGCAATTTTTTTGCCACGAATATCAGTAATATTGTTGATATTATCTTTTACCGCTAGAGCTTCCGCCTCCCCAATCACACTATGGATAAAATAGGTCTGATAAGGCAGACTTTGAGCAATACCTACCGCTACTCCTACAGAACCAATTAATCCTACATCGATTCCACCAGAAGCCATTGCTGTGTTTACATCTCTACCCGAACTGAAGTTAATATACTCTACTTGGGTATTTGTAAAAGCTTTTTCTGCCAGTCCTAAAGCTTTGGCTAATAGTTCAGCATTGGCGGATACTTGATAGCCAATCCGAATTTTTGTCGGCATTCCCGTTTCAGATGTTGAGGTATTTTGCTGACTGGTGCAGCTAGATATAATTAGGGTTCCGCTAAATCCTACTAATCCGAACAGAACATCTCGTCTTTTTAACCGCATATCTTGCTAATTTTTCCTCTCGATTGTTTACTAGCAAATAGTATCATTATGAGTCATGACCAATCCAAGGCAGTTGAGTTTTTTGTACCCAACGAATGCCAGCATCAATAATGATCGCAATTATCCCCATGATAATTATCCCGACAAAAATCACATCACTTCTGAGAAATTTGCTGGCATCTAGTACCATCCAGCCGATACCTGAAACTGCTGCTACCATTTCTGCTGCTACTAGGGTAGTGTAAGCAAATCCAATGGCTGTACGCAAGCCTGTAAACAAGTCTGGCATACAAGAAGGAAAAATGACATAGACAAATACCTGCCAAGAAGAAGCACCCAAGCTCAAAGAAGCATTCAAGCGATCTCGCGGTATTCGCTGCACTCCCGATACTGCTGCTATATACAATGGTGCAAATGCTCCTAAATAAAGTAGGGCGATTTTCGAGGGGTTTTCTATGCCCAACCAGATTACTAACAATGTGTAATATGCTAGTGGTGGTAGAGGTCGATAAAATTCAATGATCGGATCGAGTGCTGCGCGAATTGCTTTAGAAAAACCAGACAACATTCCCAACGGTATTGCTGTTACTATTGCCAACACCAAGGCTAATACCAACCGATACATACTCTCGCCGATGTGAAAAATCAACGAGTTCCCTTTATAACCATTTTGCAAGATATCTATGAAAGCAGCCCAAACTGCGATCGGAGACGGTAAAAACAGTGGACTAATTAATTCTTTCTCTGTTACCAGAGTCCAGAGCAGAAAGACAATTGCTACTGTTGTCAGGGAAATTATACGCTCCCTGGTTAAGATTCGAGTGAGAGAAAGTGATTTTTGGCGATGTGACTTCCCCTTGGTAGGAGAAGACTTATTTGTGTGTTTCTCGTCTTTCAATTCCATATTGACACTCCCACCACTAAATAATTGATTCCGTTATTACTTCACCATTTATTTTAGTGGGGGATTCTACATTCATTGACTCGCCGTTAGCCAATAGGTTTCCACCAACTGACCAAGAGGGCAAATCTCCTGTAGCGTAAGTTCCCGTATGCCCTACGGTACATAGTCCTTTTTTAAGAATGTTGATACTAGCTGCAATGTCTCTATCTTCTACATATCCACAACTACAAAGATGAGTGCGAGTAGAAAGAGTTTTTTTGACTCGTTTACCGCATGATGGACATTCTTGCGAGGTGTATTGAGGTGGAACGGCGACGGTTATTTTGCCCATCTTCCAGCCATAGTATTCTACCCATCTGCGAAATTGAGTCCATCCAGCATCATTGATTGATTTAGATAGCTTACTGTTACGAACTAGATTCAATACCTGCAAGTCTTCATAGACAATACAATCGTTAGAAGTACATACGGTACGCGCCAGTCTCTTAGCGTGTTCTTCCCGTTGCCTACTTATTCTCAGGTGTATAAGAGCGTAACGATTTCTAGCTTTGTGATAGTTATTTGATTGAGCTTTACCTTTTCTAAACTTTTTAGATTTACGACGATTGAGCTTATTTAATCTTTTTTCGCCTTGTCTATAAAATCTAGGGTTGGGTTCAGTACGACCAAATGAATCCGCATAGAAATACTTTAAGCCAACGTCCAAACCAATTGCTTTACCTGTAGGTTCAACATTTTCTTTTACTTCAATTGAAATACAGAATTGGCAATAGTAACCATCTGCTCTACGTATCAATCGAACCCGTTTTATTTGTTCAGGTTGGTAAAAGTAAATATCTCTTGAGCCGACAAGTTTAACTCTACCAATACCTTTTTTGTCGGTAAAGGTAATATGTTTTTTTGTTGCTTCGTCCAGCTTCCAGCCAGACTGTTTATATTCAACTGAACGAGAGTTTTTCTTAAACCTGGGAAACCCTGTCTTGGTGGACGTTCCCAAGCCAGTCCGTTGGGCGGGTTTCCCGACTTGAAGGAACTGGCGTTTGCGTCTTTCGCCGACGCGGGCTTCCACCGCTTTTTTGCCTTTAATTTTCTTCTTGCAGTTGTCAAAAAAACGACTAATAGCACTCCAGGCTCGTTCGGCTGATGACTGTCTAGCAGTAGAGTTTAATTCGTTGGCGAAACTATATTCTTTGGCTATGATTCGACAATACTTATTTAGGTCATATTTATTGACTCCTTTGTTGTCCAGCCAATAACGCAAAGCTTTATTTCGGACAAATTGACCTGTGCGTATAGCTTCGTCAATTGCCTGATATTGATATTGTTTAGCCTTGATTTTATACTCTAATACAAACATAGTTTTATACTAACACTATGAGCATCTCTTTCAAGGACGCTGGGCGGTATTTTTGTTGGTCAAAATTCATCTCGCCACTTAAACATTGGGCGCGTCTAACTGTGTTAGACTTGAATCGCCCTCGTTTTTAGTGGGAGTCTTCTTTTGACATCTAAAGATAAATCAAAACAATATTATTGCCCAAAGTTCATAATTTCTAGCTCCACAGCTTTGCGATAGTAGTTACTAGCATCAGCCGTTTTGCCTTGATGGGCTAAAATATCCCCTAATCGGGAATAAAATAGATGGTTGTTGGGGTTAAGCTTGATTGCTTGATTATATATCTGTATAGCTTCTTCTAGTTGATTGCTGTGAAATAATGCTGCTCCTAGATTCAGAATAATTTGCTCATTTTGGGGTGTATCTTCTAAAGCATTGCGGTAAAGGGAAATGCACTCATTCCAGCGATTTTGCTTCATCATAACTTCTCCCAATATCAACAAAGCTTCTGTATGGTTAGGTTGAAGCTCGATCGCCCGATTTAGGGATATACTGGCTTCATGAATTCTACCTATTGCTACCAGAGCTTTGCCTAATCCCAAATGAATCATCGGATCGTTAGGAGTTAGTTCTAGCATTTTGCGATAGCTAGTAATATCTTGGGGATTGTCGGCGATTTTAGAGCGATAATATTGCCTAGTGTTGGCTAAGTTAGCTGTAGCTAGTTGTTGGACAGCATGACTTAGTTTATCTTGGACATCAGGAACATCTGGCTGAAGATTAAGAGTTTGACGGTAAGCTGAAACTGCTAGCTCCCAGTTTTCTTGTCTGCTATGAAGCTCTCCTAGATAGTAATGGGATAAAGAACATTGATTGTTAAGACTAACTGCGGTTTGGAAAGCTGTTGTCGCATTTTTCCACTGTTGTAGGTTGTAAAGAGCTTTACCGAGATTGTGATGACACCAAAAATCTTGGGGTTTTAGTTGAATTGCTCTTTCATAAGCGATCGCTGCTTGGGTCCATTCTTCTTGGCGAAATAACACATCTCCTAATTGACTCTGAATGGTAAAGTTATTTTGGTTTTCTTTCCAGAAGTTAGGATCGACTTGAATTACTTGCTGATAGTAATCTTCAGCTTCAGACCATTGTTCTAACTTACCATGAGCCACTGCCATATTGTGATAAGCCCAAACAAAATCGGGTTTTAATTCTAATACTTTTTCGTAACAACTAATTCCCTTGTCCCAAGCTTCCAAATTGAGCCAAGCATCTCCTTGATGATGATAAGCTTGCCAAAAATTCGGGTCAATTGCGATCGCTTCTTGATAACTAGCAATAGCTTCTTGATATTTTCCTTGTTGGCTTTGAACTTCCCCTAAACGAAAATGAAACTCAACATTACTAGGATGGTTTGTGATAGCTTGTTGATAGAGTTGCACTGCTTTATCCCATTGCTGTTGTCTCATGAGCAGTTTTCCGAGAGACATATAAGGCTCTAGAATATAAGGATTAATAGAGAGTGCTTGACGATAACAGGTTTCTGCTTTGGCTAATTGTTGTTGAGCCACAAAGCGCTCCGCTAAATTGAGGTAATCTTGAATCGGAATTGTCTCTGATTGACTCATCAAGGCTTGATAGCGATATTCTGTCCCTTGTTGACTATCTCCAAGAGTTTCCAGAAGTTCTGCTAATTGAAAATAACCTGAGATAAATTGGGGATTAATCTGAATTGCTTGTTGCAAAACTGCAACTGCTTCTTCCTGACGTTGTTGAGCTATCAAATTTTGACTCCAACCAAGATAAAGCTCAGTATTATGGGGAGCAATTTTTAAAGCTTGACGATAATTATGGGTATTAGTAGGCTCGTGTTTAATTCCTTGTAGATATGATTGCAAGGCAAAATTAAAGTCAGACTTAATTCTTTGATGTAGAGTGTAATTTATTTTATTGGTTAACTCTGGTAATCCTGAGTTCAGCTTTTGAGCTTGAATATAAGCATGGTGAGCTTCGTCCCATTCTTGTAGAGCTACTAGAGCATCTCCTAAATTGTAATAAGACCAGTCAAAATCAGGATTAATCGTGATAGCTTCCCAGTAGGATTTAATCGCAGATTCCCACTGTTGCATTTCCTTGAGAGCATCCCCTAAGTTGTGATGAGTCCAACTAAAGTCAGGATTTAACTCTTTAGCTTGACTATAGCTAAAGATAGCTTCTGACCACTGTTGCTGTTTGAGATAAGCATCCCCTAGATAGTGATATATGTTACTTTGGTTCGGATTGATCGCCAAGGCTTTTTGATAACAAAAAATCGCTTCATCCCATTTTTGTTTAGCAGCTAAAATACGACCGAGAGAATAATAGGATTGACTATCTTGAGGATTCTGATTTACAGCTTGACGGTAACAGGCGATCGCATATTGACTACGTTTTTGTTTGATCAGAACTTTGCCTAACTGATGATAAGCTTCCGTATAGTCTGGTTTAAATTTGATTGCTTGACGATAGCAGGTTTCCGACTTTTCTAATTCTCCTTGCTCTAAAAGATTGTTCCCCAACTCCAAATAGTCTTGAGCAGTGGCTTTTTCTGGCTCTAAACAGAAGGATTCAAACCAATATTGACTTGCTTGTGGGCTTTTTCCTGCTTTTTCTAAAACTCTGGCAAGATTACGATATACTCCTGCCAAATTCGGCTCTAGGGCGATCGCCTTCTGATAATAGCGAATGGCTTGTTTCCAGTCTTGCTTTTGACCATAGAGACTACCCAAATTAGCATTTAGCTTGGCAGAATTAGACTCTGTAATCAAGGCTGCTTTATAGTAAGCAATTTGCTGTTCAATATTTTGATTATCCTCATTACTATTGGTTGTGATTGCAGTAGAATCTATGTCAGATACTTTGTTTTCTATAGAAGCAGTCTGCTTTTGCTTCGTCAATAGTTTAGAGCTTGAGGACTGATGGCGATCGCCTTTTTGTTCCAATTCCAAAGCGCGACGATACAATAAAGCTGCTTTTTTCCACTCTCCCTGCTGTTGGAGAGTGACAGCCAATTTTTGATAAGGTTCAATATATAAAGGATTTAATTTAATGGCATATTCGTAACACTCAATCGCTTCTGTAATTCTTTTTTGATTTAACAGTTCATTGCCTACTTTATAGTGAGTTTGAGGACTAGTCTTTTCTGGCTCTATCTTCAAAGCTTGATAAGTATATTCAATAGATTTTTGATTGCGTCCTAGTTTATACCAAACTTTAGCTAAATTACGATAAGCTCCTGCAAATTCAGGGTTAAGTTCAATAGCTTTTTGATAGTGAGTAATTGACTGTTTCCATTGCTTTTGTTGGGCATAAATACCCCCTAAATTAGCATAGACTTCTGTATAATTCTGATCATTTTCAATGGCTTGGTTATAGCATTCTATAGCTTGTGACCAGTCCCCCAACTTTTGAAAAATATTCCCCAAAGTCTTGTATGCTTCTGCAAACTTAGGTAGTTTATCAACCACTCTTTGACAAAGAGCCAGAGCTTCTTGATACTTATTTTCTGCCAGATAATCAAGAGCTTTTTTCAGGGTTTTTTGGGCTGTTATTTCTACAGTAAGTTTTTTGGGGGATGAAGAAGTTACTTTTCTATTCCATTGAGAAGGTTCGATAAAATCAGAAAAATTCTTAACAGTAGTGGTACTATGGTGAGACTTTGGCTCGGAAGTAGCCTCAATTTCTTGATGGGGTTGGGATTGAGTTGGTAAGATAATAGCGGAATTAGCAGCTTTAACAGCCTCTAACAAACTTTCATTAGATTTCTGCTGCTTCAAGTTTTTGATAATTTCTTCTTGCGCCAGTTGTGATATGGTATTTGTTGTTTCTTCTTGACATTGAATTGCTTGATTAAAATATTTTACAGCTTCTTCTAAATTACCTTGTTGTTTCAAAGCAGCAGCCAGTCTTTGACAAGCTTCTAAACAATTTGGTTGAATTTTAATCGCTTGACGATAATAGGCTATCGCGTCTTTAATATCGTTTTTTTGCCAATACCTATCCCCAGTTTCAATATAGTAATCTAGGGTTGCATTTGTCTCGGCTAGTCTAAAATTTGATGGAGATTCCCCTGATTGTTGCGGAAGATTCACTTGTCAATGCCCTCGGTTTAATATAAAAATCTATTTATAGTAGGCTTATGCTACAGATTGTGTTTATTGGGAGAGATAATTCAATAGGCTAAAATTCATCTTCCAGCGATCGCAGAAACCAGGCAATTAGACCACATAACACAGCTAATCCGAGCAAAATATAGGTAATTACTCTAGCTCCTGCTATCCAACTAGCAATGATAGCCATGAGATATGGTGTACCTAAGAGTAAACTTACAAAAATAACATTTTTCTTTGTCCAGTTAATATCTGCCCAGTTGGTTTGAATGTTACCACCTCGTCCAGGGTTTTTTAAACCGTGACTCTTATCGACAGGAGCATTAATACCCCCTCTTCTTTTCGCCCTAGATAATTGCTTTCTCTCGTTACTCATAAGTTGTTAATTGTAAGAGTTGGAACTACTCATACTTACATAGTATCCGCAAAATTTTAGGTCTGAAAGTATAGCAGATACTAAAGAAGCTTATTTTTATAGGTAAGCCTGGGAATACTCATTCCTTTTAAGGAATTGAGATGAGAAGGCTAGAAAAAAGAGTCCCTTGATGGGATATCTTTTTTGTCATCTACAGCCTTATACTATAATTTTATTCTCTAAAGATAGTCTCCAAAGTTTTTTTCTGGACTAAAAGTGAGGGACGAATTGCAGAAGAGAGTTAAAAAAAATCGGTTTAAAAATTAAATTTTTGGCAATAACTCCAATAAGTATTACTAAGTAACATCGCTACTGTCATAGGACCCACACCGCCAGGGACAGGGGTAATATAGCTAGCTACTGCTGATACTGAGTCAAAATCTACATCTCCTACCAAACGAGAATTACCCTCTTGATCTGTGATCCGATTAATTCCCACATCAATTACTACTGCTCCAGATTTAACCATAGAAGCGGTAATAGTTTCTGGCTTACCTACTGCTGCAACTAATATATCTGCTTCTTGACAGACTTGAGCTAAATTTTGAGTTTTAGAATGGGCTATGGTTACGGTGGCATTTTTCTCTAGTAGCATCAATGCCAAAGGCTTCCCTACTAAAATGCTGCGCCCTACTACTACAGCTTTTTTACCCTGTAGAGGAATATTATATTCTGCCAATAATTTCATGACTCCTGCTGGAGTACAACTGCGTAAACCAAATTCAGAGCGGACTAATTTCCCTAAATTTAGAGGATGTAACCCATCTGCATCTTTATCAGGGCGAATCTGATGGAGTAAACTAACAGCATCGAGATGCTTTGGTAGCGGTAACTGAATTAAGATGCCATCTACATTATCATCTTCATTGAGGGCAGATATTTCTGCTGCTAATGCTTCTTGGGTGATGTTTTCTGGTAAGTGTTTACCTAAAGAAGCCATACCGATGCGATTACAGGCTTTTGCTTTATTGCGAACATACACAGCACTAGCAGGATTATCTCCTACCATCAATACTGCAAGTCCTGGGGGACGACCGATTTTGGGTTGTAAGTCAGCTATTTTTGTTTGAAGCTCGGTTTGAATCTTCTTTGCTAGAGCTTTACCATCTAATATTATGCTGTCTTGATTTTGGTTCATCTTAAAATCCCCCAGATAAACTAGGATTATGTTGATTAGGTGTTGCGCCTCTATTAAATTAATCAAACAATATTAACGTTAAGCTAGAAAAGCTAGGTTTTCTTTATATTACTGGGTAAAATAGCTCAAAATGTCACCACCGAATGCCAAACTTAGACTCATCAGCAATAATTTACGACAGATTGGATTGTTGATACTTCTAACTAGTAGTCTAGTTGCTTGTAGTAATCGCAACCCTATTTTAATCAAGGACATTACTCAGAAAAAACCAGGGACAGTAATTTATGTTACGGGGCAAGTAAAAGACTTAGCTCCTTTAATTAAAGATGCTGCTTACCGACTCCAAGATGATACTGGTGGTATTTGGGTGATCACATCAGGGATTTTACCAGTGTCAGGAACACAAATTAAGGTTAAGGGTAAGATTCAACAGCAAAATATAACAATAGCAGCAGAACAATTAAATGAGTTTTACTTGCTCGAATTAGAGCAATTACCGTCAGAATCTGACCTAAGGGCAGCCAATAATTAACCCCATTACATTACTAATCTATGAGTCTTAAACCTACAGTCAGTATGGCTATTCTCTATCGAGAAGGTAAATTTCTTATGCAGCTTCGAGACGATGTTCCAGGTATTCTGTATCCTGGTCACTGGGGATTATTCGGCGGTCATCTAGAATCCGATGAAACTCCTGAAGATGGTTTAGTTCGAGAAGTACAAGAAGAAATTAATTATCTGGTATCTCAACCCCAAAAGTTTCGCTGTTATGCTGATAACAGAGCAGTGCGTTATATTTTTTATGCACCTTTAACAGTAGAAACTCAGTCTTTACAACAGATGGAAGGCTGGGATTTGGATTTAGTACCACCACAAGATATTATTAAAGGAACTTATTATTCTGATAAAGCAAAAGAGGAAAGACCTCTAGGAGATATTCATCAGAGAATTTTGCTAGATTTTATAGAATCTGGATTAGTGGATTCTAGATATTAGACTTAAAGTTTTACCGAAATTTTCATACAGAACATTTATCATTAGGGAAGATAAGGAATATAATTTTTGTTCCATCCTACTAAATGTATTTTTTATGAATCAGAATCCTAAAAGCTACAGTCTACGGGGATTAAAGTGGACTAAGTATGTTGCTACAATAATCGCAACTTCATTTTTGGTTGCTCATCCCGACTCCTCAACAAAAGCAGCCCTAGAAGATAGTCCCAAAGCCTTAGTAGATGAAGTCTGGCAAATTGTTAATAGTGAATTTGTAGATCAAGAGTTTAATCATGTAGATTGGTTAGATAAAAGACAAGAATTACTCAGTAGGGAATATACAAATCAAAAGCAAGCTTATAAAGCAATTCGTCAATCTCTCAGAGATTTGGGCGACCCCTATACTAGATTTCTAGAACCTAGAGAATTTGAAGAGCTTACTAGTCAAACTACGGGAGAATTATCAGGAATTGGGATTCGCCTCACTATCGACAATGATACCAGCCAATTAACCGTTGTCGAACCACTGGAAAATTCTCCAGCCGAAAAAGCTGGTATTCAAGCAGGAGATAAAATCTTACAGATTAACGATAAACCTACCTCTTTGATGAGTATAGAACAAGCTTCAACAGAGATTAAAGGGGAAGTGGGGACAGAAGTAAGTCTGCAAATTTCTCGTCCTAACAAAAAAGTTTTTGATGTAACTTTGGTCAGAGAACAAATTGAATTACCCTCTGTGGGATATACCTTAAAGCAGGAAGGAAACCTGAAAGTAGGTTATATCAAATTAGATGAATTTAGTTCTCACGCAGCAGAACAAATGCAAAAAGCCATCGAAGATTTGAGCGAAAGCGATATTTCGGGATTTGTCTTAGATTTACGGGGAAATCCAGGGGGATTACTATTCTCTAGTGTGGAAATAGCCCGTATGTGGTTAGAAAAAGGGGCGATTGTTTCTACTATTGACCGTAAAGGTGGTAATCAGAAATTCTCGGCTAATGGTAGAGCTTTAACGGATCTTCCTCTGGTAGTTCTGGTTAACCGTTACTCTGCTAGTGCTAGTGAAATTTTAGCAGGTGCTTTGAAAGAAAATAAGCGGGCTACTATCGTTGGGACTCGTACCTATGGGAAAGGTACTGTACAATCAGTTCACTCTCTTTCTGATGGTTCGGGTTTAGCTGTAACTATAGCTCGTTATTATCCCCCCAGTGGCATGGATATCAACCGTAAAGGAATTGCTCCCGATGTTCAGGTAAGTCTTTCTGCTGAACAAAGAATGAGTCTCAGAGTTAATCCTAGTCTTTTCGGTACTGGTGCAGACCCCCAATATATCCAAGCTATAAGGATTTTACAAGGAGCTTCTGTAAATCAGAATAATGCCCTGACTATTCGCTGAATACTGCTTCAAAGGTGGCTTTTGTTCTAAAATGTACTCCTTCCCAAGTTGATTGTAAATCCAGTTATCAGTTTGGGAAATCTGTAACATAGGGACAGAGCAATTAATTAACTTATGAATTTATCCAACTTAGAATCAAAAGCAATCAAATTTATTGAAGAAATTGGAATTACTATTGCAGCCCAAGACTTGACACCTACTATGGTAAGTCAAGATTTCTTGAAATTTAGCGGTATTATCCCTAAAGAATGGGAATTAGCCCAAAAACCTGTGCTAAATCCTGCAATGGCTCAATTGAATTTTAAAAATGGTGTCAGTATTAATGCTCAACCTCGGAGTGTTACTTTCAATGAAGCTGTCAACAATAGAAAATTCGATCTGATTAATATTCCTAAAATTGCTGCTCAATATGTAGCCAAGCTACCCCATGCAGAGTATGTAGGATTGAGTTTTAACCCTAAAATTTTACTTCCTTTTCCCAATAAACCTGAAGCTCCCCGCAAATATATTACAGGCTCACTACTGGGTTCTGGCTCTTGGAAAAAAATCGGAAAAGCACCTGTGCAAGCAGGCTTAAACCTAATGTATTTATTAGATCATTGCCAGCTTAACATAAGCGTAGCAGAAGCTAGAGTGCAGCAACCCCAAAAGCCCGTTATGTTTGCTATTTTATTTTCGGGTAGTTTTAACTACGGCTTGGGTAATGCTAAATCTTCTCAAGAAAAGCTAGATAAATTAACCCAAGCACTGAAGTTTTGGCAAACTGATTTTAAGACTTTTCGGGAAATAGTGACAGACAAGTTTTTAGAGTCAACTCAATTTACAGATGTAGCCCAAGAAGAAAGTGTCTTCCCTACTGGCACTATGTAATTCTCGGCTAAAGCAACTACAATAGAAAGGTTGTGTTCTTTTATTTTTAAATTAATATGGCTGTCCCCAAGAAGAAAACATCTAAATCTAAACGTAATAGTCGTAAAGCTCACTGGAAACGTAAAGCTGCTTTGGAAGCGCGAAAAGCTCTTTCTTTAGGTAAATCAGTACTAACTGGACGTTCTAGTAGTTTTGTTTATCCTCAAGATGATGAGGAAGATGATGAAGAGTAGGTTTTTGTTTTCTAGCAAAATCTAATTACTGTTGTTGGCTAGCTTAAATCTCAAGCTAGCTTAATTTTTTGAGATTCGATCGCAATTCTTCGTGGTTATTGGTTAGTGGTGAGTGGTTAGTGGGTATCCGCGCAAGGAAACCTGCGCCCTGTTAATAAAGATCTTATTAAGTTATCTTGGCAAGCTCTCATTCCACGGGTTAACCACGAGGGCTTTCTCGCTCACATTCTGTAATTTTATATCAACTTATATCAACTTTTATGTGTCGTATCTTTACGATCTTTTATTTTGAGAACATTATAGAAAGTGAAATAGCTGAATAAAATTATGACAGTATCTAATATTGCTTATATTCAGGAACAAGTCAGATTTACTTCTGTTGATGATTTTATCACTGTAGTGACTAATTTGTTACAGTCTCATAATTTAATTACTGTGGAGCAAAATATTAATCACCAAACAGAAGAGAATAATTTATTCAGATATCAAGACGTGACTTTAATGGTTAGAAAGCTACGGTCAAGATTAAGTTTAACAGAAGTTATATTATCTCTCTATTTTTATGCAGATAAAAAATCTCGTTCTCCAGAAATAATAGCCAATTCTGAAATTCAGCAAAAATGGGAAAAATTAGTAAATTTACTAGATTTTGCTTGTGAAGTTTTAGAACAAGATGATACAGATGATTATTACTTAATCTATTAATGTTGAGTGATGTTTAGCCCTTGTATTGCAAGAAAAGCCTATTCCCCATCCCTATTACCTATTACCCATTGCTAAACTAAAAATTAGAGGTATTCTAACAATTAAAATTACAACAGGAATCATGCTCAAAAACTTCCTGTAATCGAAAAATGTAACCCAGATTCTTGCAAGCTATCCCCTTGACTATCCACATCTATTAAAGGAATACCCCAGTCTAAACGAGCATTAAAACGCTCTGAAACACTGAAGTTTAAACCAATTCCTAAAGAAACTAAAAAGTCGTTATCAATCTCGCTGTCATCATTATTCCAGACAGTTCCTAAATCCACAAACGGAGTCAATTGCACCACAGCATCTATTCTCCGAAAACGTAAGATGGGGACTCTAACTTCAGCAGAAGCAAACATACCATTATCCCCTAATACTAAATCTTGACGATAGCCTCGAATACTATCAAATCCTCCGATACGGAATTGTTCTAAGGGGACTAAATCGCTAGTACTAAACTGAATATCTCCTCTTAACAAAAACAAGAAATCTTCGTCTAGCCTTCTTACCCATTGGGACTGTCCACGCCAAGCAAAAAAGCTACTATCTGGGGCATTATCATTAATAGTACTACCAAAAATATCTAATCCGATACTAAATTGCGATCGCAAAGCGAAAACTTCTTGATCACTGCGACTAACATATTCTTGAAATAGTCTGATTGCACCTACCCTGGTTTTTCCATCTTCATCTGCGCCACGGGATAAGGGGAAAGGAGTATCTAATAACCTAGTTTTACTTTCTTGGAAGGAAAAAGCCATCCCCATCGTAAATTCTTGATTGGGTTTGAGAATCAAGGGTTGACGGAAACCTAGCTCATAGTAAGAGGATTCTGACTCGATATCTAGAGGGTTAAAAGGGTCTTCCACAATATCATTGTTACTATAGCCATAAGCCAGACGTAATGTACCGTTTTTGGCATTAACAGGAATAATGTAAGAAGCGTCAATATTATCACTTCCCTCAGTATTGGTATAGTTGAGACTGATTTTATCTCCAAAACCCAAAAGGTTAGCATGAGATAATCCTACTCCACGACGATTTGTCCCCACACTGGGAGAGCGTTTATTATCAAAGTTGGTAGTAATTCTAAAAGCATCTGCTTCTTCAATTGCCACATCCAGTAAGCTAGTACCAGGAGTAATCCCTGCGGACAATTCAGCAGAAACATTTTTAATCAAAGGATCGAGGCGTAATAATTGTAGTGCTTCTAGCAGTGATTCAACATTAACAGGAGAAGAAGCTGCAACTTCTAGACGAGAACGGATATAGTCGGGATTGAGGCGTTTTGTTCCTGTAACGTTGATATCTTCTAATTTTCCTTCTAATACTGCAATGGTGACTGTACCACCTTCTAATTCTTGAGGGGGAATATATGCACCAGAGTTAACATACCCAGATTCAGTATAAAGCTTGGTAATTGCAGAGCGGACTTGGAAGAGTTCTGATAGAGATAGGGGACGACCTTGGTAGTCAGAAACGACGTTTTGTAGTTCTTCTAGAGAAAAAACCGTACTTCCTGTAATTTCAAAGTTGTTGACAGTGATGGAAGCCGGAATATTGGAATTGGAATTGGAGGTAGAAACTACGTCTTCAGTATTGGAATCTTCTGAGTCAGAGACGGTAAGTATTGGTTCTGATTCTGATGGCGACTCTTGAGCTTGAAGGGAGGTCGGGTTAATGAAACTGACTAGAAATAGTAAGGATATTAGTCCCCAAGAAAAGTTATTTAACTTTAAGGGTAGTGTGATATCAAAGCTAGTAATTACTTTATTAATATAACCAGGCATAAAAAATAGATAATAAACAGTTTCTATCTCCTTCACCTTATAGGATTCCCAAAACAAGGTAAAATTTAACAGAAATATTCGGCAGAATTCCCCATCGTATAGGGAGGGGAAAAAAAACCTTCTCACAGGGGTATGATTTTTAGATTTAACCTGTATTGTTGAGAGAAGCAAGACTCCGAAGAAAAGTTAATTTCAAAGTGAGAAAATTATCTCCGCCTCACCTTGTCTCTCCTCTTGGCTTCACTCATCATCATCCAATGTAAAAAACCTACCCTTGTAAGGGGACAAGGTTGGGGAGCATCAAGATCACTTGGAGTAATACCATTTCTATTTAGAGTTTCTACAAATGGGAAGCAGAGCGGGGTACGCGGGGAATAGCAGGGGGAGTAATATGTAGCTTGATTTTTGAGAATTGGTATAACAAAAAACAGGAAAATGGACCCTTGCATAAGTACGAAAAACCTCGGTTGAGTAAAGGGAAAAGGGAAAAATTATCTGCTTGGATTTTTAGTTGATTTTTACAACAAGTCTAATGATTGTTCATTTCAACACCACAGATTAACAAACATAAATGATACCTGTATCTGTAAGGCAGTGCCAAGGGATATAGGTATCCCCAATTCATGAATTTATTTTATGTTTAAAAAGTATGAAACTAGTTAAATAATACCATTTAGAAAAAAGAATGTGACTACCAATTTTGGTTCAGAGATTGCCGATTTTGGATTAAAACAAGGGGATTATTTCAGATATGGGAAAATTCAAAATTTTAAAATCGTACTTGAATCATTAATCCAAAATCTACAATCTACAATCAGCAAGCTGATTCTTTCAGATAGGGAAAAATCCCCGCACCCGTGCATCTTAAAATCATTAATCGGTTGACATATTATCAGTTTGGTTAGGGCAAAGGCTAGGGGATACAATAATTATCTGTAGCCAAAATTTTGGGATTTTATCTAATTACCGATCTTTCAAAGACAAGCTAATACGTCGTAATTTTTCGTTAACTTCTAAAACTCTCACTTTCACAATTTGTCCCACCTGAATAATTTGTTTTGGGTCGGCGACAAAATGATCTGCTAGTTGTGAAATATGTACTAAGCCATCTTGATGAACCCCAATATCAACAAATGCACCAAAGTTAACTACATTTGTGACTATTCCTTCTAATTCCATGCCAATTTTAAGGTCACTAATCTCCGTAATACTTTCTTGAAAAGTAGCATATTGAAATTTGTCCCTAGGGTCCCTTCCTGGCTTTTCTAATTCTGTAATTACGTCTTGTAAAGTAGGAATACCTACTGTTTCAGTGACAAATTGTTTTAAATCGAGAGACTGTAATTTTTTAATTATTTCTTTACGTTTGGCTTCTCCTCCCTGGTTAAGTTCACTAAGAGCTATTTGTAAATGGTTGGCAATCTGGGTGACTACTTCATAGCTTTCAGGATGTACTGCGGTATTATCTAAAGGATTATTGCCGTTACGAATCCGTAAAAAACCCGCACATTGTTCAAAAGTTTTTGCCCCTAATTTGGCTACTTTTAGTAATTCTTGGCGATTTTTAAACGCTCCTTGTCGATCGCGATAAGTCACAATATTATTGGCAATTGTGGGGGTAATTCCTGAGACAAATTGTAGTAAGGTTGCAGAAGCAGTATTAAGATCGACTCCTACATAGTTAACACAACTTTCTACAGTTTCCGCAAGTTTCTTTTGCAGTAATTTTTGCTCTACATCATGTTGATATTGACCGACTCCAATAGATTTGGGGTCGATTTTTACTAATTCCGCTAAGGGGTCTTGAAGTCTTCTCCCGATACTAATTGCGCCTCTTACTGTTACATCTAAGTGGGGAAATTCTTGACGAGCTAAATCACTAGCTGAATAAATCGAAGCTCCAGATTCATTCACAATTACTTTAATCGGTGGAGAATCTAACTGTTTCATTACTTCACTGATAAACCGATCGCTTTCCCGAGAAGCTGTCCCATTACCGATGGCAATTAGTTGTATGTGATACTTATTAAGGAGCTTCATTATGGTTTCGTGGGCTTGTTGTCTTTTTTCCGGACCAGAATGGGGAAAGATGGCTTGATATTCTAAAAACTTTCCTGTTTCAGAAAGAATTGCTACTTTACAACCAGTGCGAAACCCTGGATCGATCGCCATAGTGGGTTTCATTCCCCCAGGAGGAGCAAGTAAGAGATTTCGCAGATTGGTTTCAAAAGTTTTGATGGATTCGATATCAGCATATTGTTTGCGATCACTGCGTATTTCCCGAATCAAAGTCGGTTTAAGCAGACGATTAAAACTATCTTTGAGCATTGCGCGGTAGAAGTCTCTGATTTCAGGATTTGAGGTATGTATTTCCTGAGACTCTAAATAGGACAAAACTTGAGTTTCATCCACCACCACATTTACTGTCAGGATTTTCTCTGCTTCTCCTCGGTATAGAGCCAGAACATTATGAGGGGGAATTTTGCGAACACTATATTGATAGTCGCGATACATTTCATACTTAGTAGTCCCCTCTGGGTAATCTTTCTTAATCTTAGAAATAAAAGCTCCTGTTTTAAAGAAGAAATCCCGTAAATATGCTCTAAGTTCGGCTTTTTCTGCGATAGTTTCCGCCAATATATCTGATGCACCACTAAGTGCTTGTGTAATTGTACTGATTTCTTTTTCAGCATTGATATATTTACTAGCAATTTCTCTGATATATTTTGGATTTGCTGATGGTATATTTAGAGAGTCAATTAATAACGCTAATGGTTCTAATCCTTTTTCTTTAGCAATGGTAGCTTTGGTTCTTCTTTTGGGTTTGTATGGTGCATAAAGGTCTTCTAGTTGAGTTTTGTCATAACAAGTTTTAATTTGTTGTTCTAATTTATCTGTCAGTTGGTTTTGAATTGCTATTTCTTTTAAAATCGTAGCTTTTCGCTTGTCTAAGTCTGTCAAGTAAATATATCTATCAATAATCTGACGTAGTTTAATTTCATCTAAACCACCAGTTTTTTCTTTCCGATAACGAGCAATAAATGGAACACTTGAACCCTCTTGGCATAACTCTAAACAGTTGCTAACTTTATAGATGTCTAAGGACAATTCTTCCGCAATAATTTCCGAGATATTAGTAATAACCATTAAGTGAATACACTGAACTAATTAAGGATATTATGCCATAACAAACCAACCGCATTGTTTTAACAATGAGAAAAAAAACTAGGCTAATCTAATCAAAATCATCTTGCGGTATCTTAAGATTTTTTTAATGTTTTTTTTGAACAACTTAAGATAGTGCATAAAGGCTAAATAATTTGATTGATAAGTCTCAGTACTTTCTCTGAATTAGTGACCAAATCAAACGTTTTTTGGTCAGCAAAATCTACCACAACACAACCACACACGACTTGGAAGGTTAACCATAAAACACTTACTGTCTCTAGATATTGGCTTGGCTTTCAATTAGCGTAGCGAAACCGCCAAAATCGAAGAAAATAACCCAAAATACTTGATTTTGCGATCGCCCTAACCTTCCAAGTCCTCTACCACAACACAAACACAACACAACCACGACACTTATAACACTTATAACCATGATGAAGAAAGTCTCTTACTCTCTCACAATTTGTGCTGCGATCGCAATGACTATTTTACCTGCTACTGCAATGGAAGCACCTTCATCAAAAGAATTGACTTCAACTAATGACCCAACTGATGCGACTAGTCAAATTAAAAATGCGACAGACAATAATAACAGCAATTGTGTATATATTTCCTGGGCTGGAGTTTGGCAGTGTTATTAATGGATAGTAGAGCAATAAAGTAGAAGTTTATCTTAATCAGAATATGTAATTTTTTAGCGTATTATCTCAGTGATAATACGCATTTTTTTCTGGGTTTATAAAAGTTCAATTATTATTGACTGAAGATTTAAGCTAGTATTATTTAAGTGAATTTCCTGAATTTTCTAGATAATGTTAAGTATTAAATTATTAAGTCAGGTAAGTAAATGTAACTTAGCATTTTTGTTACTCGCTGCAAATTATATTTTTGCTTGTGAAAATGCTATGGCTCAAATTGTTCCTGATGGGACATTAGATACTCAGGTTCAGTCAATTGACCAACAAAACATTATTACTGGGGGTCAGGAAGTAGGACCAAATCTATTTCACAGCTTCGAGGAATTTTCTCCTCTTTCAGATGTAGAGACTTATTTTAATAATAATTCCAATATTGAAAATATTTTCACCCGTGTTACTGGCGGTAATGCTTCGATTATTGATGGGATAATTAGAACTAATGATGCTAGTCTTTTTCTGATTAATCCTTCAGGTATTATTTTCAGTGATAATGCCCAGTTAAATATTAATGGTTCTTTTTTTGCTACCACAGCAGAGCAGATTATTTTTGCTGATGGCACTACTTTTGATACTCAAGTTAGTAATGTTAAGCCTTTATTAACCATAAGCGTACCTATTGGACTGCAATATGGTACTAACCCAGGAGCTATTTCTATTTCTAATAGGATTGCTGATAATCTTGATGAGCAACCCCCAATTTTTAATTCTTCAAACCCTAGTAATACGTTTGCTTTATTAGGAGGAGAAGTTACTTTAAATAATGCATTAATTAAGTCTTTGTCTGGTGGCAGGTTAGAAATAGCAGCAGTAGGAAAAGGAGAAACAATACAATTCCAAAATAATAATGGTAGCTGGGAATTTGATTACAATGATGTCACAAATTTTGACAATATTTATATTGAGCAAAATTCTTTGATTACTAGTGATGGAAATCCGATGCTCATAAATTTACGAGGAGATAATATATTTATAAATAATTCTTTGATTAACAACTTTAATATTGCTGACAATAACGGCGGTCAAATATCCCTTAACGCTACCAATTTAATTAAATTAAATGACAGTTTTTTAGGAACTCAATCAGGAGGCTTTAACATAGCTGAAAATACTCTCAAGCCTGCTACACAAAAAGGGGGAGATATATCGATAAATGCTAGAGAAATTATTTTAACAAATGGTTCTGGAGTTACAGCCGACGCATTAAGTGAAGGAGCAGGGGGAAATATTAATATAGAAGCTGAGGAATATTTAGAAATATCTGGTGTCGATGATGAGCTTTCAAAGTCTACTGGAACTCTTATTTTACCCTCTTTTATAGCTGTGACTGCTAGCGATTCAAGTAGTGGTTCAGGGGGGAATATTAGAATCACAACTGATAGATTAAATATAACTGATGGAGGTAGGATTGATTCTAGTACTCTAGGTACTGGCGATGCAGGAACAATTTACATTAATGCCCGCAATTCTATTACTATATCAGGTCAAAATGGGATTTTTAGAAGTGGATTATATGCTTCTTCTGAGAACCCAAACCCAAATGATACAACTACAACAGGAGAAGCTGGTAATTTATCTGTAACAGGAGAAGCTGGTAGTTTATCTATTGAAACTTCTCTACTTATATTACGAGAAGGAGGTGAAATATCCGTAACGAATCTAAGAGACAAAGATGGAGGAAATATTACTATAAACACAGATAACTTAGTTTTATTTGATGACAGCCAAATTATTGCTAATGCACTAAACGCACGGGGAGGAAATATTACTATAAATACTCAAGGTTTGTTTCCTTTTGACGCTGTAGAACAAGGTCAAATTCAAGCTAGTGGTGACACTGATGGGGAAATAAACATTAGTAGTCCTGAGATTCACTCCAAAATTAATACAACTCTCCAAGAGCAATCTCCCATATCTCCCGAAAAGTTAATTTACAGTGCTTGTGGTTTAAATTCTAATTTTACAGCCAATCAATTTCGCTATATTGGGCGTGGTGGAATATCTCCTAGTCCTTTAACTCCTATCACAGAAGATATAGTAGGAGAATTAAGAACTGTGGAAAACATATCAGGAACAATCCAAACCGAACCCCATAATACTGTAATGTCCCCTTCTATCTCAAACACTACACACAATTCACTCCAAGAAGCAACAACCTGGATAATAAACGATCGCGGTAATGTAGAGTTAGTTGCTCAATCTCCTAATACACCGATGCTTGTTCCTGATTGTCCACACTCTAAATCTGGTATTGCTGAGTAGGGAATGGGGAATGGGTAATACTGATATCTTGCAACTGGATACAAAACAGCCATTAACTTAAGTTTTAGGCTCATAGAATAAGTCTATTAAAATAGACTATAGCTCCCTTGTTATGAAAACTAGATAATAGTCCTCTTGAGAGGACTTGATACTATTAGCCAAGAAATTTATTTCTTGGTGATTTATCGCGGTAGGGAATAAGTAATAAGTAAGCAAATCCAAGCCATACCGCCATTAACTTAAGTTTCAGGCTCATACAATAAGTCTATTAAAATAGACTATAACTATTATGAAAACTAGATCACAGTCCTCTTGAGAGGACTTGATACTATTAGCCAAGAAATTTATTTCTTGGTAATTTATCGTGTATTGTTCAAGATATAAGTAATAAGTAATAACTAACCACCTCGAACCTATACCGCCATTAACTCAAGTTTCAGGCTCATACCATAAGTCTATTAAAATAGAATATAGCTCCCTTGTTATGAAAACTGGGTAACAGTCCTCTTGAGAGGACACAGGTAGTCTTAGCCAAGAAATTTATTTTAAGGTATTAAGTAATCAGATACAAAACCGCCTGAAACTCAAGTTTCAGGCTAATAGAATAAGTCTATTAAAATAGAATATAGCTCCCTTGTTATGAAAACTGGGTAACAGTCCTCTTGAGAGGACTTGATACTATTAGCCAAGAAATTTATTTCTTGGTAATTTATCGCGGTAGGGAATAAGTAATAAGTAAGCAAATCCAAGCCATACCGCCTGAAACTCAAGTTTCAGGCTCATAGAATAAGTCTATTAAAATAGACTATAACTATAAGAACTAATAAGTAATTACTAACCACTAACCACTAACCACTAACCCCTAACCAATCTCAAATATATCTAGCTAAAACTTCTACTGTAGCTTTTCCTGACTTGCTCCAACTAAATAACTTAGCTCGCTCTAGACTACAACTACTTAATTGCGATCGCATTTGTGAATCCATAGCAACAGATTCCATAGCGGAGGTAATAGCTTTTGTATCGTAAGGATCGATTAAAATAGCAGCATCTCCTGTAACTTCTGGTAGAGAGGCTAAGTTAGAAGTGATTACAGGAGTCCCACAAGCCATAGCTTCTAGTACAGGAAGACCAAAACCTTCCCAGAGAGTCGGAAAGACTAGGGCGATCGCATTACTAATTATTATCGGTAATTTTTCGTAAGAAACATAATCTAGAAACTTAACCCGATGCTCAATATTTAATTCTTGTGCTTGTTGCTTTAATAAAGGAGTAAATCTGCTGTCTGTAGCACCAGCAATGTAGAGATAATAATCTTTTTTATCAGCAAGAGTTGCAAAAGCACTAATCAATCGCTGTAAATTTTTATAAGGGTCATGACGACCTAAATAGAGAAAATAAGAATCTGGGGAAACTGTTGGTTGTGGATAAAAGTTTTGTGCATCATAAGCGAGCAGAATTGGAGTAATTTTTTGAGGCGAAATACCATAAAAATCTGTTATGTCTCTAGCGGTAGCTTCGGAGTTACAGATAATGTGTTCTGCTTGTTTAAGAACTAAAGGAACAACCCAACGAAAATAATTAGTTAGGGGAGAAGTCAATTTAGGAAATCGCAGAGGTATTAAATCGTGACACATCACCACATAGGAACATTTGCTATATAAGGGAGCTTCAGGAATAGGAGAATATATTAGATTAGCATTGAGTTGGTGATAAATTTTTGGTAACTCCCATTGTGTCCAGAAAAGACGGCGCAAATGTCCTTTACTTCCCTCTGCTGGAGTCATATTATGAGGTACTGGGTAACAGGAAAAATTATTTTTGCTATTAGCAATTAGTAAAGTAGGAGCAAGAGGAGATAAGTAATTAGCAATATTGATAGCGTAGTTAGCAATCCCTGTAGGTTTATCGAAAACCATAGAGAGATTAAATAGCAATGATTTAGATTGATTCAAAATCTGGTAAGGCTCTAAGCTAATATCTGCAATTTTTATAGTATATATAGTAAAAAACACCAGCCAAAGATTGAGGCTGATGTGAAGTTTTGCTTTTGTTAAATTCTAAATAAAATAGAAGTTTAAGTTTAATCTAGCTTTGCGTATTTTAGCTAAAAGATTATCAACTGTTGCTAGCTTTTTACTAATATGTTCTCCTATAGGAGAGTCTCTTTTATATTTTTGCTGATGAGATTTTAACTTAGCTAAGGTAGTTCTAACTGCATCCAGTTCTTTTTCTATTTTAATCAATAGAATAATCAGTCTAGCTACTTTGATAGTTTTGTCCTCACCAACAATATCTTGCTGAATAGATGTTAAGTATTTATTGATATCTTCCATAAATTTAGTGTTTGTTTTACTCTGTATCTGAAACAGTAATAAGATTATTTTTCGCTTATGTTTAGTATATAAGTGAAATCCCGCCTATAGTATAAAGTTTTAGTGATTATTACGGTATTTTATATAAACTTTATGTCAATCCTACAAGTAAATATTCGTAATTAATCCCCATCAACTTTGAAAACTAACAATTAACAGCCCATGAAATCTTGAACTTTTGGTTCAATTTGCTGTTGTATTGCCTTGATTACCTCTCCTCTGGACTACATTGTTGGTGATGGGTAATTTTTGGCTTTTTGGAAGACAGTAAAATAAATAAGTCATTTTTTCGTTGGATTACTTGATTATGCTTCGGCAATCACTTAAGTATATTTATCATCATACTAGTTATAGAGCTTTAGTCTAGCAGTTAAGATGAAATTTGATTTTTATATCTCCAATTCCATACACAAATCACTGTCATGAAGGCTATGCTGTGGTATGTCTTGTGTGAATTGGTCTAAAATCTGTGGCTCAACCATCTTCTTCTCCCCAAAAATCCCATCTTGTATCGAAACCATGGGAAAAAGGAACAGTTAATCTGTTTAATCCCCCCAAAAGAGATCCTAATGGTCGTTTAGCTTCGTCAAGGCTATATAGTAAAGATATTTCCCTGCAATCAAAAGTCTCTAGTCAAAAATACCAGGAGAATAACAGAGAATTTTTTAACTGTTGGCGGATTAGTGCGATCGCCATTATTCTGTTAACTAATACCATATCTACTTTTGTCATCCTCACAAATAAACTTCACACACCCTCAGTGACTCAAAAGCCAGAAACCACTCCAAAGATAATAGCAGGAAAGACAAATCTTGCAGCCCAAGAATTTATTACACCCAATCTCAACTCTTTGAGTCATATTTCTGTAACTTCACAGGGTAATAATATAGTAGAACAAGATATCAACTCAGAAGTTCCCGTACCTCTAGCAATTCCCCCTACCAACTTACCCAGTCAAGCAATTACTAGCTCTCATAATACTAATACTTCTTATTACTATGTATTAACAGAATATACAGGAGAGGAGTCCTTACACTTAGCACAACAACAAGTAAAAAATGTCTCTTTACTAAACTTTCCCCAAGGAGTATTTATTTATATGGGTGCATTTTCTGAAAAGAATCTAGCCGAGCAATTTATCGATAACATTCAAGAAAAAGGATTACAAGGTTACATTTATCCTTCTGACTCCAATTGACATAATCTCTCACAGGACGTGAGAGATTCTCCTCAACTCAACAAATCC
>JAAUYH010063954.1_pt1 | contig 33068 bp, 23 predicted proteins | sample 7278061 | NCBI WGS metagenome assembly JAAUYH01 (sample SAMN14350203, study PRJNA611818) | marine sediment metagenome | isolation source: surface marine sediment (0.6m) | place: French Polynesia: Moorea | collected 2018-08 | reverse complement strand
CTCAATATCTTCGTAAGGATGTTCCGGGTTCTTTGCAAGCTCTTTCGAAAACGATTAGCGATGAATGGCAATGGAACTGTTTTGGAAACATTCTGAACATCGTCAAAACAGGCCAACCTGCAATGCAGCAACTTTACCAAGTTGACGACACCTTTGAATATCTAACACAAAATCCAAGCTCAGGGGCAATCTTTGACGATGCCATGACCGGTTGGTCTAGAAGCATTCACACAGCTGTACTGGATGCCTACGATTTTTCTGGAATCAATCAAATTGTGGATATTGCTGGCGGTCATGGCGCGCTGATCGCCTCTATTCTGGCTGCGAATCCTCAATTGCAAGGCGTTCTCTTTGATTTACCCAGTGTGGTTGCAGGGGCTGAAGATCTATTGGCGAGAGAAGGCGTCACGGAACGCTGTGAGGTTGTAGGCGGCAGCTTTTTCGAGGCTCTTCCCTCTGGAGGGGATGCCTATATCCTGTCGCATATTCTTCATGATTGGAGTGACCAGGATTGTCTAAAAATGCTTAGAAATATTCGCCGAGCGATTGCAGAAAATGGCAAGTTGCTCGTGGTTGAGATGTTGATTCCGCCGGGTGATGCTCCCCACTTTGGCAAATTGTTAGATATTACAATGATGACGATATTTTCTGGGGGGAGGGAGCGTACCAAAACCGAGTATGAGCAACTTTTCCAGGCTGCTGGTTTCCAGTTGACTCAGGTGAAGCCAACGACTAGTCCGGTTAGCATACTTGAAGGAATTTGTAGATAGTAGGCTAATCTTGACTTTCTCCGATTGGTATCTCAAGGATAAATTCTGTTCCTTCTCCTAGAGAGGAATGACAAATTAATTGTCCTTTGTGTTTATTCACCACAATCTGATAACTAATGGCTAATCCCAACCCCGTACCACTTCCCACAGGTTTGGTTGTAAAGAAGGGGTCGAAGATTTTCGACCGTGTTTCTTGAGTCATACCAGGACCATTATCAGAAATCCGGATTCTTGCTGTATTTTCATCGGCAAGCTCAGTCCTAATTCGGATATAGGGGTTGGAGAGTCGGGAGTTTTTGGCATGATTTCCCTCCCCCTTTTCCTGGTCAATCACTTCCTCCAATAACGCATCAATCGCGTTATTGAGAATATTCATGATCACCTGATTAAGCTGGTTGGCATAGCAGCTAATGAGGGGCAGATGTCCATATTCTTTGATGATTTCAATCGGGGAATAGACTTCATACTCTCTAAATCGGTGATGAAGAATCATCAGGGTGCTATCGATTCCTTCATGAATATCAACCGGTTTCATCTGTGCTTCGTCAAGCCGTGAGAAATTACGCAATCCCAGGACAATATTTCGGATGCGTTCACCCCCAACCTCCATCGAAGAGAAGATCTTCGGTAAATCTTCCATCAAGAAATCTAAGTCAATCTCATCAGTTTTTTTCTCAATCTGTGGATTCGAATGAGGATATTCCTGTTGATAAACCGTTAACAAGTCAAGTAAATCTGCCACATAATTTCTGGCATGATCTAGGTTGGCGTAGATAAAATTAATCGGATTATTGATTTCATGCGCGACGCCTGCTACCATTTGCCCCAAAGAAGACATCTTTTCAGTTTGAATTAACTGGATTTGAGTCTTTTTAAGTTCCTCTAAGGTATTGGAAAGATGAAGATTCTTCTCATGCAATTCTTGTGTTCTCTGACGAATTTTTGTCTCTAGTGTGTTATAGAGCGCAGCATTTTTTAGAGAGATGGCCGCTTGGGTAGTTAGGAGCCTCAAAACTTCAAGGCGATGATGGGTAAATGCCCGATAAGTTATATTATTTTCCAAATATAAGATGCCGAGCATTTTGCCTTGATTGAGAATGGGCATGCATAAAATACTCTTTGGTTGTTGTTTGATTACATAAGGATCGTTCAAAAAGTTGGTTTCGGTCTGAGCATCATCAATGATGAGTGGGGATGAAGTTCGCAAAACATAATTGACTACCGATTGAGGAATGGCTTTGCTGGACTCCAATGGAACTGACTGGATTAAGGTAGTGGCTTCTCTGTCTGTACTGAGTCCTTGAGCGACAATTATCCAATTGTTGTCATTAGGCAAAATAATTATGCACTTTTCGGCCCCCGCATTTTCGATCACTACTTGCATCAAGGTTGTGAGTAGCTTCTCGAGTTTTACCTCTCCAGAGAGGCTGTGGGAAGCCTTTAATACACTTTCAATATCTAAAGTCTTTGATATATTAATGCCGGTTGTTCTCTTCACTGAGGGGAGGGTTGAAGAAGCCGAAAAACCGAGTTTAGAGTAGGATTTTTCTTGACTGATGACTGAAGCAAGTAACTGAGGATAGTGGTTTTCTAGGTCTTTAACTTTTGCTGTCGCTCCCCAGCGAGCATAACAATAATAAGCATCCGTTAGATAGACGCTGGCTATTTTCTGCTTATCCCATTCTAAATAGAATCTGGCTGCGAGTTCGCAGGATAGAGCTTCTTCGTTGAGATATCCATTTTCTTTGGCCAGAGTAATAGCCCGGTCGTAGCAAGCCATCGCTTCCAGATTCTGACCCCGAACTCGATATTGCTCTGCTTCTATTAAATGAAATTTATGCAAAAAGTTCATTGGGGCATGATGCGCCCAATGCTGCATTTTGGCTTGGTTTGTCTCCACCCGTGTGAGCAAGTGATTAGGGACGGTTTCTGCGCTAGAACATACTTCTAAAACTGTCAATGAATCATAAAAGTAAAATACAGGGACTGTAAGAAATCCCGTGCCGCCCGCCAAGTATTGTTCTACTTTAGCGGCATTTTCCATTGCTTGGGGAAACTCTCTAAAGAAGTAGCAAAGTATTAGTTTATGTAGGTAGAAGTAGTGGAGTCCATTTAGGTCATTGGCTTCAATTAACTGTGTTAAAGATTGTTCTTCATCGTAAGCGTCGCCAACCAATATGCAGGGATTGTCCACACTTCCGATTAAGTTCAAGGTGGCTTGCCAGCAGATTCTACAATAGTTTAATGAAGTTAACTGATGAAGGTTTGATAGAATATCACTGTAGGCTCTAATTTCTTTCTCTAAGCCAATTAATTCTTGACCCATTAAATAGGAATACTGACAGATTTCCTTTACACAATACCCAACAAATTCTAGATTCCCAGTCTCTAGCCCAGTTTGATAGCCCCTTATTAGGAGGGGTAAAGTTTCTCGAATATGAGACTTTCCGTGAATAATGAATGCCCCTAAAACGTAATAGGTTCTGGCTTTGATTCCCTGGAAATTAATTTTTTGGATTAATTTTAAAGCCAATCTGCCGAACCGACTGGCTGTTTCTATGTCTTGTAAGACACCATTCAAAAGGAAGCCATAACTGGCGTAAAAAAAAGCAGATTCAGGGCTGTTGCCATACCGAGCTGACGCATTAACCTGGGACAAAATAATCAGTGGACACAGATTAGGAGTGGCGATAAAAGTCGCAGGAATCATGCTCAATACGATGCGCATGATCGCCAATTGATCCGTTGCCGTCATTAAAGGCAGATTCATTAAATCGTCAATGGTTTTCCCCGCAACTTGTTTAGCCGTTTCCTGGAAAGCTCGCTGAATATCAGATTGACTTGGATTCTCTGGCAGCTCCATGCCAAACAGCATTAAAGCTTCTCGGGCAATGGCGATCGCATCTAAAAGCTTATTTTGTGAGGTGTAGGCCTGAATTCTAATTTCATAAACTCTGACCCGTTCAAGTGGGCTGTTTGCTTGATGGAGCACTGTTTGGGCCCATTGCTCCATCCGATCAAAGTCGCCGTTTAGGTATGCCGCCTCTGTGGCTTCCTCATGTAATGCTAGGGCCAGTTTATATTGCTGACGCCAGCAATCATCGACTAGAAGTCCTAAGCCTACTTGGAGATAGTCAAGCGCCGCTGCGTTTGCAGTGGCGGCTTTTGCCTTTTGTCCCGCCAGCAGATTTAACTGCGCCAATTCTTGCCGATCTTGTCGATAGGTGATGAGGTCAACCCCATGGTTCAACTGATTGACCAATTCAAATATCCGCTCCTCTCGTTCTTCTGGGGGAGTGCAATGGAGGAGGAGGCGCCCGATGCTGAGATGAGTAGAGGGCTTCTGGTCTTGAGGAATCAGAGAATAGGCGGCTTGCTGTACTCGGTCGTGGAGAAACTTATAGGTCAGGGAGTCAGAGGCTAATAGCCATTCGTTGGGATGATTTGCGATCGCGTCGGGATCAGAAAGTCTCAGGGCGGAATTGTCATCCTGGTTCGCCTTGTAAACTTCATTCCCCAATAAAATCACCTCCGCTTGCAACGCCTGCCAAAGATCGGCCGTCGTTTCTGCTTTAGTCTTGCTATTGGCGAGGGCCAGGCTTCTCAAGTCAAATTGGTTGCCAATGCAAGCTGCCAGGGATAAAACCTGCTGAGTTGTTTCTGGCAACTTTTTTAATTGATTCGCCACAAATTCGACCACATCATCCGTAAGGGATAGGGTTCTGATTTGGGCGACATCCCACTGCCAACGCCCTGAATCAAAGTCAAACCTAATGTGTCCCTCTGCATGCAGTGTTTTTAGGAATTGATTGCTAAAAAAAGGATTCCCTTTAGTTTTGGCGATGACCAGTTGAGTTAGGGGATTAGCCGCCGCTGCTGAACAATTGAGGGTATCGGAAATAAGCCCATTCAGATCAGTCTGGTTTAAAGGCTCCAGGGTGATTGTATTGACGCTTACTTTGCTATTTCCAATGTGCTCTAGCGTCTGCATTAAGGGATGAACAGGGCTGACTTCATTGTCTCGATAGGCCCCAATTACCAACAGGTGATGGGTTTCCGTTTCAGCCATTAACGCTTGAAGCACCTGGAGGGAGGCTGAGTCCGCCCATTGCAGGTCATCTAAGAACAGGACCAAGGGATGGGCAGCCCTGGGAAATACCCGTATAAATTTTTGGAACAATAAAGAAAATCGGTTTTGTGAGGCGCTGGGCTCAAGTTCAGCAACCGCTGGCTGCTCCCCAATCAGTAATTCTACTTCGGGAATCACATCGATAATGACTTGACCGTTTTCCCCTAATGCTTCCAGAATTTCCGTTTTCCAATGTTCAACTTGCGCTTTGTTTTCCGTCAGCAGCTGCCCCATCAAATCCTGAAACGCCTGCACAATAGCCAAGAAGGGGATATTTCGTCGGAATTGGTCAAATTTACCTTTGATGAAATAACCGCGCTGCCGCACGATGGGTTTGTGGATTTCATTCACGACTGCGGTTTTGCCAACGCCCGATGAACCCGCCACCAGAAACAGTTCACAATTTTCTCCACTGGCCTGTTCGCTGACTCGCTCAAACGCCGACAGTAAGGCTGATACTTCTTGCTCCCGGCCATAGAGCTTTTCAGAGATCGAAAAGTAGTTGGAGATATCCTTTTGGCCTAACTCAAACGGTGCGATCGCTCCAGTTCCTCGCCATTGACGGAGACAAGTCTCCAAGTCATGCTTCAAACCCAGGGCAGTCTGATACCGATCTTCAGCATTCTTGGCCATTAATTTTTCAACGATATCAGAGAGACTGGCGGGGATGTTGGGATTGAGGCTATGGACAGGGACCGGCTGTATAGCGATATGGCTATGCACCAGCTCCATCGGGTCATTGGATAGGAAGGGAACCTGGCCGGTGAGTAATTCGTAAAAAGTCACTCCCAGCGAGTAGAAGTCAGTGCGGTAGTCAATGCCTCGATTCATCCGCCCGGTTTGTTCCGGAGATATGTAAGCCAGAGTTCCTTCCAAGCCGCTAGGATTTTGGATTTCTTGAGTTTCCCTGGGCAAGAGGGACGCGATGCTAAAGTCAATCAGCTTGATCTGCTTGGTTTCAGGATGAATCAGGAGGTTCGCAGGTTTGAAGTCTTTGTGAATTACCCGATGACGATAAAGGCCGTTGAGGATATCGGCAGTTTGGATCGCAATCGGGAAAAACTCATTTAGGGGAAGGGGGGAAGGCGGACTTTGGATTTTGGACTTTGGATTTTGGATTTTGGATTGGTTGATTCCTAACTCCCGACTCCTGACTCCTGACTCCCGACTCCTGACTTCTGACTCCTGACTCCTGACTCCTGACTCCTGACTCCTGACTCCTGACTTCTCCGCCAGGCTGTTCATATATGTTGTCAGGGAAACGCCGCCAAAATCCTCCATGACAAGCACATAGCCATTGCGGTAGTTCTCCAGGCTGTAGGGCTTGACGACTCCTGATAGGTTCAGGGTTTGAGCGATCGCATATTGATTACGAAATTGGACGAGTTCGTTGAGATGGGGATAGTCATTGTGCAGTATTTTGAGAATGACAGGTTGCTGGTCTAAATTACGAATTCCTCGATAAACTACCGTATTCAACCCTACGTAGATTTCTTTGGTGAGGGAATAGTTAAGGAGCTTAACCCGGTTTGCAACCATTGTTCATCCATTTATTTCGGTGTCAATCTAGGCATTTCCCAACTTCGGCGCATTCTATTGCAGACAATACGCTTTGTCTTCGATACGATAATGTGCCCCTCAATGGATAGTCGTCACCAGATGACTCAATCTAGCGGAGGGGATACAAGATGGGAAAATAGCCGCTTAAGCGGATGCGAAGAAACAGGGGGCGATAGGGAGGGGGCGATAGTTGAATCCTTTTCGTTTCCACTTTATCTTGAATCCTTATTCTCTGACGACTTCAGGGCTAAAGGTCCAGTTAGATTGAACGTTATCTTGAGTACAAAATGAGACAATGCAGACGGCTAATTTCTGTAGTTGATCTAAAGGTTGGTCTCGCTTCCGGGAATGCCTTTCTAATATGGGAGTGAAGGTGGCAGAGTGATAGCTTATGCTGACCTAACCAGTTCGCAACATTAGGCATCAAGCAGACGCCTGCACCTGGATATCACACCTGTCTACCCGGGAGGAAGACTCTATGGTTGAACACTATCAACCAACCCAGGAAGCGGCTTTGGATAGAGACTGCACTACCCTATCCCGCCATGTCCTACAGCAGCTCCAAAGCTTTGGCCCCGAAGCCCAGGATTTGAGCGCGATCATGAATCGGATCGCCCTTGCCGGCAAGATTATTGCTCGGCGCTTAATTCATGCGGATTTAGTCGAAGATGCTTTGGGCTTCACAGGACGCACGAATGTGCAGGGCGAAGCCGTTAAGAAGATGGATGTCTTTGCTAACGATGTTTTCATCTCAGTTTTCAAGCAGAGTGGATTGGTGTGTCGCCTCGCTTCTGAGGAAATGGACGAGCCTTATTACATCCCTGAAAACTGCCCCATTGGGCGTTATACACTGCTCTACGATCCGATAGACGGCTCGTCCAATGTGGATATCAACCTGAATGTGGGCTCAATTTTCGCAATTCGGCAGCAGCAGGGAGATGACATTGATCAAACGGCTTCAGATCTACTCTCCTGCGGTCGCGATCATATTGCAGCGGGATATATCCTATACGGCCCAAGTACGGTGCTTGTGTACTCCATCGGTCGTGGAGTTCACTCCTTTACGTTGGACGCCAGCTTAGGGGAGTTTATTCTGGCCAACGAAAATATCCAGGCTCCCAGTCATGGGCCAAATTATAGTGTTAATGAGGGGAACTTCTGGCAGTGGGAAGATTCTGTTCGTGACTATATTCGTTACGTTCATCGCCATGAAGGTTATTCTGCTCGTTATAGCGGCGCCTTAGTGGGTGATTTTCACCGAATTTTGATGCAAGGAGGCGTCTTCCTTTATCCGGGCACGCTCAAAAACCCCAATGGCAAATTGCGACTGATCTATGAATCCGCTCCCCTGGCGTTTTTGATGGAACAGGCGGGCGGCAGAGCCAGCACGGGACTTCAAAACATTCTGGATGTGAAGCCCGATCGTCTACATGCTCGGACTCCTTTAATTATCGGCAGTCCAGAGGATGTGGCGCTTGTAGAATCTTTCATCAAAGAAAGAATTCGGGAACAAGAAGTCCTCGCGGCTACTCAGCGTTAATTAGGACCTGACGCTAGCTCGTTGTATTTGGTTTAAGCAAGACTGTAGATGACTCTCCAAGGCCTGACACTCGCGTAACTTCGTGAAGGGAAAAAAGGATGAAGGCGAGAATGTCGCATTTACCCTTCATCCTTGTATCCTGATGATTTTTTATCTTTACTCCCAATCTGTATTCTCCAAAGCCTATGATTTCTCTCCTCGAAAATCCCTTGCGGGTAGGGCTCCAACAAGCTCGCATTCCAGAACCCCAGATACTGGTTATCTTTGGCGCCTCGGGCGACCTGACTCAACGCAAGTTGGTTCCTGCGATTTATCAAATGAAGCGGGAGCGTCGGCTACCCCCAGAATTGACCATTGTCGGAGTCTCGCGCCGTGATTGGAGTCACGATTACTTTCGTGACCATATGAAAGAAGGTGTGGAGGAATTTGGCGGCGGTATTGGTAATGAGGCGGTATGGAACGATTTCGCTAAGGGGTTGTATTATTGCTCCGGCGATATCGATAAACCTGAAAGCTACCAGAAACTAAAAGCATTTCTGGGAGAATTAGACGAGCAACGCGGCACCTTGGGCAATCGGGTGTTTTATCTGTCGGTAGCGCCTCGGTTTTTTGGGGAAGCGGCTCAGCAATTGGGCGCTGCTGGAATGCTGGCTAATCCCAGCAAACACCGTCTGGTGATCGAGAAGCCCTTTGGTAAAGATCTGGCTTCTGCTCAGGTGTTGAACAATGTTGTGCAGAAGGTTTGTTCGGAAGAGCAGATTTATCGCATCGACCACTACTTGGGCAAAGAAACCGTTCAGAACCTATTGGTGTTTCGGTTCGCCAACGCGATCTTTGAACCGCTGTGGAATCGTCAGTTTGTCGACCACGTCCAAATTACGGTGGCTGAGACCGTCGGTTTGGAAGGACGGGCAGGCTATTATGAAACCTCAGGCGCCCTGCGGGACATGTTGCAAAACCATCTCATGCAGCTGTTTTGCCTGACTGCGATGGAGCCGCCTAATTCCCTCGATGCAGATAGTATCCGCAATGAGAAGGTTAAGGTGGTGCAAGCGACTCACCTGGCTGACCTGGAGCGATTAGAGCGATCGGCAATTCGCGGACAATACTCCTCTGGCTGGATGAAAGGCAAATCGGTTCCGGGCTATCGAGAAGAAGAAGGTGCGAGTCCTGTCTCGACCACCCATACCTTTGCCGCCCTCAAACTCTATATCGACAACTGGCGTTGGAAGGGCGTCCCCTTCTATCTCCGGACCGGTAAACGGATGCCTAAGAAGGTTTCCGAGATCTCAATTCACTTCCGGGAAGTGCCTTATTTGATGTTCCAGTCCGCCTCTAAGCAAGTGAACCGGAATGTGCTTGCCTTGAGAATTCAACCCGATGAAGGGATCTCAATGCGGTTTGAGGTGAAAACTCCCGGAAGCTCTCTGCGAACTCGCACAGTGGACATGGATTTCCGCTATGACGCTGCTTTTGGCAAACCCAGCACGGATGCTTACAGTCGACTCCTGGTGGATTGTATGTTAGGGGATCAAACCCTATTTACCCGGGGCGATGAAGTGGAGGCGTCTTGGCGGGTGGTTACCCCCCTTCTCGAAGCTTGGGATCCACCGGCTCCGCCAGAAACGATTCCTCTGTATGAGGCAGGCACCTGGGGACCAGTTGAAGCTGAGTTGCTGTTGAACCGAGATGGTCGTCGATGGAGAAGATTGTAGCGAATTGCTGTCCAGTTCTCTTGGGCGTGTCTGACAAGCTATTAGCAATGAAGGCTTAATAATTGCGGTCTTCACTGCTTCTAAGGTCAAACTCATAACCTTGAGCTAGAGTCTAATTATCTTAGACGACCTGTTATTTCAGACAACCTGACTTGCTACTGTCTTCAATTTGCTAATAGCTGCGAGTCAATTCCTCATTCCTAAGCTCTACATTCTATTCCCCTACTCCCTTTGATCTATGACTACTACCCCTATCGTTGCTCTCAAGAAACCCAAAGATATCTCCTTAGATGAGATCGAGGCGGAGCTTCGCGATATCTGGCATAGTCCGGATGGCGGTAAGTCTTCGCCTGTGGCCACCAGAGCCTCTACATTCAGCATGGTGGTTTATGAACCCGAGGAATTTCAACAGCTGTTGGCTGCCTTAGGATTCTACAACGGTGCTATTGATGGCGTCCATGGCCCCAAAACCAAGGATGCGGTTCGCGCCGCCCAAACGACCTACGGCTTAAGAGTGACGGGTCGTGTAGACCCTGACACTCTGGATTCTCTACGGCGAGAGTATGACAAATTGCCGCTAGCGAAGCGTGAAATTTCCAACCCTGACCTGCGAGGAACGGGGTTATGGGAAGCGATTTCAGCCCAAAATCCCTGCCGGGTGATTACCCTGAGTCCCATTCTTGGAGAAGATAAGGGCGTGGTCGCCCAAGTTTCGGCCTACTGCCCTGTGCAGAAAATGAGCGGCAGCAATTTAATTTGCTGTGAATATATTACGTTGCGAGGAACCAAGGAAGCTCTGGACCGAATGCGGGATGTGGTTGCTTCGTTGGTGATCCCGGATCTGCCCAAGTTTGTTTGGTGGAAGGCCACCCCCAATCCCGAACAGCCCCTCTTCCAGACGCTATCCAGTGATAGTAATTGCCTGATTGTAGATTCCAGCTTTTTCAGTGATGCTGAGGCAGAACTGTTGAAGATGCAGGATTTGATTGAGGCGGGAAGCAATATCGCCGATCTCAATTGGCATCGTCTCTCTCCTTGGCAAGAGTTGACGGCGGCGGCGTTTGATCCGCCGGAACGGCGGGCGGCGCTGACGGAAATCGATCGAGTCAGCATTGACTATGAGAAGGGTAACGCTGCACAAGCGTTAATGTTTTTGGGGTGGATGGCCAGCCGTCTGGAATGGCGGCCTAAAGCCTACACCGAAGAAGGCGGCGATTATGACATCAGGAAGGTTTACTTCACGGGTTCCAACGGTCGGGAAGTTGAAGCTGAGTTAGCGGCTATCCCAACTGCTGATTGGGGTGAAGTGCTGGGAGATTTGACCGGTCTACGGTTGTCTTCCACCAATCTTGAGGCGGACTGCTGCACCATTCTTTGCTCTGAAACGACGGGATGCATGCGGATGGAGGCGGGTGGAACTGCTCAATCCTGCCGTACTCAGCAAGTATCTACGCTGACGGATCAAAAAGCGGAGTTTTTGCTGGGCCTGCAGCTTCAGCGTTGGGGACAGGATGTGCTCTATGAAGATTGTCTTTCGGTGACGACTCAAATGCTTAAGCAGCGACAGCACTAAGGCGAAACGCGTTGACTGACCCCTGAACCCATAGAAAGTCGCATTGACGCTCTAGTCAATGCGACTTCTAATTAGCCCCGCCGTAAATCTTTGCGGCGGGGTTGATCTATGACGTTTGTGGCGCCTATCTTTCAGAGAAGCGGGTAATCTTTGGCTCCGGCTTTTCTGCTCTAATCCTGGCGTTTGCTTACGTCAGCAGGGTTGAGATATGGTCCATTTCAACGCCAGTTCCTGATCAATTTCTGAGTACTCAATTAGCGGGCAAATTATCCCCCGCGTCGTCTATTCCCTTCTTTCCCCAAAATCCGCCCCCCCAGTTTTGTCCTAAAAAACAAACGAGGGATACTTCATCTGGGGTTCTGATCGAGACGATGCGATCGCTGATTGATTGGATCACAATCCCAGAAGTGCAGCTCGGGAAAGCGGTTTGGGATATGGGGCCAGATTTGTTGGCCTACGCCAACGCAAGTTCCTGGGCGAACCTGCATGACCAAGCAAGGTTAGCCAAGGTTCCGGTTGTGATGCACCACGATATCTTGACCGAACCAGAAGTTTTTTTTGATGTGACGCCTGAGCAATTAGACAGAGAGTTTCAGCTCATTCAAGAACATGGGTTGACGCCGATCGGTTTGGACCAGTTGGTGATTCATCTTAGGGCGGGGGTTCCATTGCCAGAAAAGCCCATTTTGTTAACCTTTGATGACGGCTATGAGGGGCATTACACCCATGTTTATCCCTTACTAAGGAAATAAGTTGATAAGAACTCAGGATAAAGGAATGATAAAGATAGCTGCACATCTTTAGCTTCATAGACCTTTACACATAGGTCAGAAAGCTTCGAATCCCTGAATGTGACACTTCGAGGTGTGGAATGTGGCGGCGACCAAATTATTCAAATTATTTAAAATATTAGTAAGGAGTGCTTTAAGTTGTGTAGACCTATTGTGTCTATTCAAAGAATTTGAGGCAGTATTTATTCCTGCCCCAATATAAGACTCCGAAGCAAAGTAAGGCTAAGACTGATTTTGTTTAGCAGGCAAACGAGGTTAATTCACTTGAGTCTTTATTCACTTAAGTTGTTAATTCCTCAGCGCTTCCTTATTCACTGATCAGGATTCACTAAGAAAAACCGAGTGTAATGAATATGCGCCTAGGGGATTAACATCAGCAAGCAATTATTCACTAACCCATCAGAGAGGGTGTCATGAAACGTTTAATTATCGGTGGTTTATCTGTTCTGACTTTGTTTGCCGCAACGGCCCCGGCAGTTTGGGCGAAACCATACTTCCCGGAAAAAGGGGTAATCACAGCCCAAACGAAACAATCATCCTTGGTTAGTGCTGTAATCACAGCGGATGAGACTCTCTATTTGGATGAGGATCAGACTCATGACCAGGAGCTGCGAATCAGAAATACAACGACAGTCAATGGTATTTCTTTGCCAGCGGGCTCAATTGTGCGCGGTCGGTTTGAACCGTATGAGGGGGGATTACGATACGTTGCAGACTCGGTTAGAGTCGGCGATCGCAGGATTCGGCTCAGAGCAAATTCAGATGTGATTGACGCACGGAAAGATCCCCGGGAGACTTCCCTTGGCTCGATCGCAACGGATAGCGCGATTGGAGCCGCTGCTGGGGCTGCAATTGGGGAAATCTTTGGCAGCATTGATCTGCTTGAGGTGCTTGGCGGCGCCGCTGCAGGCGCAGTTGTCGGCAATGTAACAGCGCCAACGGTTGTTGTGATCGAACCGGATACGTCGATTATTCTTTACGTACAGTAGAGTTTTCGGGTATCAACTTAAGGTGGGACGGAGTCTTTGCAGAAGAATACAGAAGTCAAGAGACAGAATCCAGTCAGGAACTGGCTCCTGGCTTCTGACATCTACATTCTTTCTCGGCTGGGTTGTTCTAGCTGAAACTTAATAGCCAAAATTCTATACTTCCCTTGTCTTGCTCTCCTCATTCGGTATCCTAGAGAAGCTATATGGAGAGCGAATCAGTAGGTATGACGGATTTCACACAACCTGTCCAAGTCATTGGGGGCGGTCTGGCGGGGACCGAGGCGGCTTGGCAAATTGCTCAAGCGGGTATCCCTGTGGCGCTGTATGAAATGCGTCCACAGCAGCTGAGTCCGGCGCATCATACCGAACATCTAGCAGAGTTAGTCTGTAGCAACTCCTTTGGGGCTCAGGCCAGCGATCGCGCCTCCGGTCTCCTGCATGAGGAGCTGCGCCGTTTGGGATCGACTGTGATCGCTAAAGCCGATCAACATTGTGTGCCGGCAGGGGGAGCGCTGGCGGTGGATCGGGCGGTTTTTAGCCGAGAGTTGACGGAAACCCTCTCGCAACATCCTCTGATTGACCTCCGTCGGGGAGAGGTAACGCAAATCCCCCAATCTGGAATTGTGGTTTTGACCACCGGGCCATTGACCAGCGCTGCTTTAGCCGAAGACCTGCAGCGCTTCACCGGTCTGGAGTACATGAGCTTTTTTGACGCCGCCAGTCCGATTGTGGTGGGCGACTCCATCGATCGCCACAAGGCCTTTCTCGCCTCCCGCTATGACCGGGGTGAGGCGGCCTATCTCAACTGTCCGATGAATCAAGAGCAGTATCGTCACTTTCGACAGGAATTATGTGGGGCTGAGCAGGCGGAACTGAAAGACTTTGAGCGGGAAACGGCTAAGTTCTTCGAAGGGTGCTTGCCGATTGAGGAAATGGCGCGTCGGGGAGAAGACACCATGCGCTACGGCCCCCTCAAGCCGGTGGGATTATTCGACAGTCGTCTAGGAAGTTTTAAAGATCCCGCCAACCAGGAAAAGCGTCCTTATGCTGTGGTGCAACTGCGGCAGGAAGATAAAGCGGGTCAGTTATGGAATATGGTGGGCTTCCAGACCAATTTGCGCTGGGGGGAGCAAAAGCGCGTTTTCCGTCTCATTCCAGGGTTAGAAAATGCGGAGTTTGTTCGGATGGGGGTGATGCACCGCAACACTTTCATCAATTCTCCAGAGCTGCTCAATGCTTCATTGCAGTTCAAGCAACGCCCTACGCTACTTGCAGCGGGCCAATTAGTCGGGACTGAAAGTTATACTGCAGCGGCGGCGGGAGGCTGGTTAGCAGGCTTCAATGCGGCTCGACTGGCGTTGGGGTTAGCTCCGGTAACCCTACCCGTGAATACGATGATGGGCGCTCTGTTTGATTTCATTAGCTCTGCTTCTCCTAAGCATTTCCAACCCATGCCGCCCAATTTTGGCATTTTGCCGGAATTGCCCCAGCGCATTCGCAACAAACGAGAAAGGTATGGGCAATATCGCGATCGCGCCTTCGCCGACCTCCAAACTTGGGCTGATCAGCGCCAAATCCGTCTTCAAACTACAAAGACTCTGAATCCTAATGTTGCTTGAAGAACTTAACGATTAGCAAACCAAACAACATAATCCCTTAAATAGCCATAATTGGCTGAGTGTATATCCGTCGCCTCCAAATCACACAATTGGAAGATAAGGGATCGACGCCCCTTTTTGACGTTGGCTAAAACTCCAGACAGTCCATCAGTCTCATCCAGAAGTGATTTCACAATGATTCGATCCCCAACACGAAGAGGACTTCTCCCCAAAAGTTCTACAACTTCCGCTTCAAAGGGAAACCTGAATACTTTTTCAAAATGCGTTAACCAAGCTTCCAAACACCCCAAAGTATCATCAGGATCAACGCCAGTCAGCACAGCTTGAATTCGTTTCCCTTCTGCCCCTAAATGGCTCCAAGCATGTTGGACTGAAAGTTGTTTAGTGACTGCCGCAACCTCCCGTTCGCTATCTCTGGGAGAAGTCAACTCAACATCTGTTATCCACAAATAAATTTTGTCCCAGACCAACCCGGCTTCTTCACATTCGTCAATATAGTGACTCGGTATATTTTTCAGAGTGATGCTGTCAAGATCAATACAAACAAGATTGTTACTCTGATCCAGCTCTGAAATTCTTCCTTGCCAGCCTCCAATGTCTTGCCCAAAGTCAGGATCTTTGACATCAGGTTTAACGATAACCGAGTCCCCAACTTTGAGGCTAGCTTTTTTCTTCATGACAAGATAACTAGTGCTTGCGTTTGACCCTAATGACTCTTCAATGATACTTCTCTACCTTGCGTGCAATGAATGGTAGGGACGTTGCATCGCAACGTCCCTACCAGTAAATCATAGGTTGTGTCCGAGCAATCTTAATTTCTATCCAAACCGACGCCGAACCACGAAGCTACCGCCAACAAGTCCTAAGGCAACCATTAGACCAGGTTCTGGCACATCAGTAACCGGGTCTTCTTTATCTACAGAAGATAGAGCGGCAACCGCATCAATATCTGCCCCCGCCTTAAAATTCTTATATTTGTTCTCTCCTGTATCCGTTATACGAACAAAGGAAAATAGAGAGTCACTATTCAATTCATCGCGGCTATTCAACAAGTTGTCGATGTCGAGTCCGACCCCAGTATCTATATTTCTATCCTGTCGATCGGCAACGCCTACGTCATACCAAGTTTGGCCATCCATGCTGATTTCAACAAATGTTTTTTCAGCAATGCCGCCAATCTCAAAAATCCATAGGTCTGATTCCTCATTCCCACTTCCGGCCAAGTAGTTGTTGGTGAATTCTAATTCTAAAATTCCACCTCTTCCAAGGGAAACTCCAATGTCCCTATTCCATTGGCCAAGGGATCCTGAACTTGTCATTTCGGATGTCCAATTCGCCACGCCGAGGGCCGAATTCGGATCATACACTTGCCAAATATCTGAGCTATTCGCCTCTCCAAAATAGCTATTCCAATTGTTACTTTCGCCTCTTTCGTAGGACACAACACCATCAGCATAGGCTCTTTCGTCGATGGGCGCTGATTGGGCCTGAGCAGAGGTTACGTTCAATAAGATGGCGCTGGACGTGAGTCCCATTACCATTAAGGCGATGGGAGATAAACGATTAAACATTTTATAGATATACCTCCGACTACACTATGCAGCGCCTAAATGAGAAATCCATGAACATCTATAGGCGATTAAAACTAAACCGTCATTGCCGTAAAAAAATTAGCAATGAAAATTGTCTGGCCATGATAATACGAGTATAAATTGGTACTTAATGAGTGTCGGTCGTGGTAATACGTATCTTGGGCTTAAGACACATTTCGGGGTTCTTATTGATAGGAGATAAGTCGAAATTTTCCTTGCCTATTTCTAGTCAATAATCAGTAAAATCCGATTTAATCTTGTGTGGATGGAGCTGGTTATTTTTACTTAGATTAAACGTGTGTAGAATTTCTAAGTATTGTTGGATCTCCGAAAGGCGAAATCGAACAATGTTCAAATTGAGTAGACATAATCGCTAATAAAAATTATCGCCAAGCGCATCCATTCCTCCTACTCACTCGTATAGACATTGGAACGTGAATCAGAGGAAAGATTTGAGGCTCAAAGACTGTACACTCTATGGGTTTCATTGGCTATCAAGGCTGATGTTGAGGGCGCCCGCACCTTCTCGACCGTGATCAATTTTGAGTCGGTTGTGTCATGGCAGTAGTATCTGTCTCATGGTTTGGTTGCAATTTGTAGTTTGGCAAATAGAGCGGCTATGCAAAGACGTCGTCGGGTTGTAATTATTGGTTCTGGTTTTGGGGGGATGCAGGCAGCTCAGTCCCTAGCAGGCGCTGAAGTTGAGGTCGTACTCATCGACCGCAATAACTATCACACCTTTGCGCCTTTGCTTTATCAAGTGGCGGCGGCGGGGTTGGAACCGGCGCAGATTGCCTATCCTATCCGCACGATCTTGCGGCGAGCGCGGAATGTACACTTTTTGATGGCTGAAGTCAGGCGAATTAATTTTGAAGCTCGGCTGGTGGAAACCGATGACGCCGCCATTTCCTATGATTATTTGCTGTTAGCGACTGGCAGCCAAACCCAGTATTTGGGGACTCCTGGCGCGGCTGAACATGCTTTTCCAATGCGGAACTTAAATGAGGCGATCGCGCTTCGCAACCAGGTACTCACTTGTTTTGAGCAGGCGATGAGAGAACCCGATCCTATTCGTCGTCAGCAGTTGCTCACCTTTGTGATTGTGGGCGGCGGGCCGACTGGGGTGGAATTGGCGGGCGCCTTTTTGGAGCTGATCCGGGGGCCGTTTCGAAAAGACTACCCATTGCTAGATGTGCGACAGGCGCAGATTGTCTTGGTTCAGTCGGCGCGTCGATTGTTGTCGGATTTACCTTGTCAGCTTGGGGAATATACCCAGCGAAAGTTATGTCGATTGGGGGTCAAGGTCCATCTCCAAACAAGGGTAAGTCAGGTTAATCCCACAACGGTTCGGCTGCAAGATGGGCGGGAAATCTCCGCGGCGACTGTGATTTGGACAGCGGGATTAACAGCCGCTATGCCCCCAGCGTCTAGGGACTTGTCCACCCTGAAAAAGAAAAAGCTGGCGGTTCAGCCAACCCTGCAGTTGTTGGATCATCCAGATGTATACGCCATTGGCGATTTGGCTGCTGTAGAAAGTCGTGGAAAAGCCCTAACTGGGGTTGCGCCGGAGGCGTTGCAGCAAGGGGTTGCTGTGGCCCGAAATATCAAGCGGCAATTGCGGGGAAGGGAGCCCAAATCGTTTACCTATTTCAACAAAGGCCGATTAGCGATTATTGGCTGCTACACAGGTGCCGGGAAGATTGGCCCATTTGCCTTTTCGGGATTTTTGGCCTGGTTTATGTGGCTGGGGGTTCATCTGGTTTATTTGCCAGGATTTCGCAACCGGGTTGTAGTTCTAATCAGTTGGCTTCACGCGTATCTGTTGGGAGATCGGTCTATCCGCTTGATTTTGTCGACTCGTGGAGTTGTGCAGCCAATACAGCAGTTAGCGGAACTTGAAAGTAGACCTCGTTGAGTGATAGGGCTCAATCATCTGCGCCCTATGAGTTTGAAGCGCAAGTTTTTTAATCACTTTTAGTGGAGTTAATGGAGAAAGACCTATGAATAATGCAACAACAAATCATCAATTTCGGGACTATTCGTTATTGCTGCTGCGGTTAGTGGTGGTGTTTGTTTTTCTATATCACGGATTCCCCAAAGCGCTTGATTGGCCTATGGCGGCGGAGAAATTCGTTGGATTTGGTTTGCCGGGATTTTTGGGGCCGATTACAGGAATTGTTGAAGTGGTCGCCAGTGCATTTATCCTTTTTGGTATCTTCCATCGGTGGTCGAATTTGGTGTTGCTCTTCATCATTGCTGGGGCGATCGCAACGGTGCAAATCCCCGGTTCGCTGAGTTCGGGCGCTGTTTCCGCTGGATTGGAGCGGGATTTGCTGATTTTAGCGGGGACACTGGTTTTAGTGGCGTTTGGTCCCGGAGCGTTATCACTAAGCAGCCGCTCAGGTTTGAAGGGGGGGATGCATAAGAGTGAGCAGTCAGGAGTCGGCAGTCAGTTTTAGGGGCGCCAACTTATAGCAGGACGATCCAGTAGAGAAGGAATACAGGAGTCAGGAGTCAGAAGTCAGTCAGAAACTGGATTCTGTCTCCTGACTTCTGTATTCTTGCCCCGTCAGAATGTCCCGGTTTAACTTGATACCCAGTTTTAGATCCTCAATCCCCTTCCGAGAAGGGCAATTGCGTTTTTGTATATTTCTCCCTAGGAATCGGTTAAGTTGTCTCTGGATTGCTTATCCTCTTTTAAGTGGGAAATTATCCAAAAAACTATGTCCGAAGTCCTCAATCACCTTAAACAATATGCTTGCTTTGACGGTGTTGTTGGTTTTTATAGCCATGAGTCTACAGCCTGCAATTGTGAGATGAAGTTTGCGGTATATCTTCCGCCTCAGGCTAAAACTCACCGTGTGCCAGTGCTTTACTATCTGTCTGGATTGACTTGCACCGAAGAGAACTTCATTGTTAAGGCGGGCGCTCAGCGATACGCGGCTGAGGTTGGACTAATGCTAGTGGCGCCTGATACGAGTCCGCGGGAATTGGGAATCCCTGGAGAAACGGACGATTGGGATTTCGGCGTCGGCGCTGGATTTTATCTGAACGCAACCGTTGATCCATGGCGGCGCAACTATCAGATGTATCGCTATATTGTGGAGGAGCTGCCGACATTAATTGGGCGGCATTTTCCAGTGAAGGGCGATCGCGCAGGGATCTTTGGCCACTCAATGGGGGGGCATGGAGCGTTGGTGTGCGGGTTAAGGAATCGCGATCGCTACTGCTCTATCTCCGCTTTCTCTCCCATTGTCGCCCCCATGCAATGTCCCTGGGGGGTGAAGGCCTTTAGCAATTACCTGGGGTCAGATCGGGAAAGCTGGCGGATGTACGACGCTAGTGAACTGGTGCAAGATCAGGCTGATCCGCATCGCCCAATTTTGATTGATCAGGGGACAGCCGATTCATTTCTGACTCAACAACTGCGCCCTGATATATTTGAACAGGCCTGCGCTAAAGCGGGACAACCCCTCACCTTGCGGATGCAACCAGGCTACGACCATAGTTACTATTTCATCGCCACCTTCATGGCAGAGCATATTCAGCATCATGCGGCTGCGCTTTGTTAAGTGCAGAGGATGGGGGAGATAGGGAGAACGAGGGAGAAAACTTTTCACAGCATGACTACCTATCATTCCCTGGCTCAACCAAACTAAATGAAATAGCCAGGCAGTCAAAAGCTACCTGGCGTTTCATGAATGAATTGATCTCTGCTCAATCGGAGATTCCAGCTAATTCCCAGTCAGAATTATACAGCTGCGGTGGTCTTGACTTTAGCATCAAGTTCACCCTTGGCGTACTTGACGGCAAAGAGCTCCATAGGTAGCTGCTTGATCTTACTGGCGTTGCCTGCTGTGCCAAAGGCGTCATAGCGCTTAGCACAGACTTGCTTCATGTACTTGATAGACGGCTTCATGAAGTGGCGAGGATCGAAGTTAGACGGATCCTTATATGCCGCTTCACGGATGGCCGCAGTGATCGCTAGGCGGTTATCGGTGTCGATATTGACCTTGCGGACGCCGCTCTTAATCCCTTTCTGAATCTCTTCGATGGGCACACCGTAGGTCTCAGGAATTTTACCGCCGTACTGGTTGATCATGTCGAGCCACTCTTGGGGCACAGAAGAGGAGCCGTGCATTACCAAGTGGGTGTTGGGCAGGCGGGAATGAATTTCTTCAATCCGGCTGATGGCCAGAATTTCGCCCGTGGGTTTGCGGGTGAACTTGTAAGCGCCGTGGCTGGTGCCAATGGCGACCGCCAACGCATCTACCTGAGTTGCTTCAACAAATTGAACGGCTTCATCAGGATCAGTCAGAAGTTGGTCCTTGCTCAGAGTCCCCTCAAACCCATGACCATCTTCCTTGTCGCCTTTACCGGTTTCTAGGGAACCCAAGCAGCCTAATTCGCCCTCAACGCTAGCGCCGATAGAGTGAGCGACTTTCACTACCTCACGGGTGACGGCGACGTTGTACTCAAAACTAGCAGGGGTTTTAGCGTCAGCTTCTAGAGAGCCGTCCATCATGACGCTAGTGAACCCATTCTTCATGGCAGAGTAGCAAGTAGCGGGCTCATTGCCATGGTCTTGGTGCATTACGACTGGAATGTGGGGATAACTTTCCACTGCCGCCAAAACGAGGTGACGCAGAAAATTCTCTCCCGCGTATTTGCGAGCTCCCCGAGATGCCTGCAAAATGACAGGGCTGTCAGCTTCATCAGCAGCCTGCATAATGGCCAGGATTTGCTCTAAATTATTAACATTGTAAGCTGGAATGCCGTATCCGTTTTCCGCCGCATGATCCAGCAGAAGCCTCATTGGGACGAGCGCCATAAATTTCCTCCTAGTCTACTTCTCAGCCTTGGGCAATCAGTTTTAGTGAAAAGCAGGTGTTCTCACCTAACCAATCTTAAGCTAGATTTCAACTCTGCGACGAAATGTTTTCGCAATCTGAAATTAATGTTAAGGATATCAGAACACAGGAAGTTTACCCCAGTATCAGCTTAAATAACTGAGCCTAGGGCGATAAGCGATATGCCCTAGGCCGATGTGCATTGAGTTTGTAGATTGAATTAATTTAAGTAGTAAATGGTAGGTAATGTATCTCGCCTAGGCGCCTTGTTTGCAGTTTTGGGGTATGGAGAGTAGGTATTAGACGGAAGAATCCCTCTGCCTACTCTCTACCGCTTACCTAAGCGTAAAGATTTCAGTACACAACTGAAGCGCCTATCAGCTTAATCCCGTTAGGAGAATAGAAGTAGCTCATGATAAAAAAATGGGTCGCCCGGGATTCGAACCCGGAACTAATCGGTTAAAAGCCGAGTACTCTACCGTTGAGTTAGCGACCCGTTAGAAACGTCAAAGAGGGAAAATTTTGAAGCTAAATGATTATAGCAAAGGAGTAATCCCCCCATAATCCTAGTCGCGGCTTTGAATAAATTCTGGCGAGAACACAGGAAAAAATGGGTCGCCCGGGATTCGAACCCGGAACTAATCGGTTAAAAGCCGAGTACTCTACCGTTGAGTTAGCGACCCATTACGAAGGATCAGGGGGGAATCCTTCAGCGGGCACGGTTTATAAACTTAGCACATAACTAACCACTTTCTACACACTCTGCTCAAGATATTTATGGGATAGTCGGCGGGGGTTTTAACTAATCCACAGCATTGGCTGAGATAAGAAATGGGGAACCGTGCTTTTGCGGTTCGGGCTTGCTGCTTTAGCGCTTTGGGGGGAGCCGGAGCAAGATTTCCTGACCGTTCTAGAGCATGATCCAGATGACAAATACAAGGGATAATCCCACAATCACCACTACGGTTGATAACCAGTTGCGGGTCATCCGAAATTCTCTATCCAGATTTTTTAGCGAGGTCCGAATTCCCCGAACGCGAACATCCAAATGTTCAAGCTTATCGACGTGGAGAGAATTCATTCCGCCTTGGTTAACCCGACTGAGGGCCGTATGCATCTCACTTTTGAGTCTTTCTTCAAACTCATCGACAAGCACTTGCATGGATTCTTGCTGTCTTTCCCATTCTCCAGAGATGGCTGCGAGGCGTTGTTCAACCTGTCGCCTCATATTCCCCATCTCTTCAGACAGATCATTGAATTGCGCCTGACTAGTCGAGCTAAGTCCATGCCGGACTTTCGCCAGTTCATCATAAAGGCTGTCCATCCGGGCTTTATCAGCGGCGCTGAAGCCATTCTGCATGCTGGAGATTTCTCTGGAAAGGCGCTCCAACTGAGCGGGATCAAATGCGCCTAAACGATTTTGGAGGTCTGAAACTTCGCTGGATAAATCTTCAACCTTGAACTGAATTTTGGCCTCAATTTCACTTAACCGGGACTGCGTCATTTCCTGCGCTTGTCCGATGGCGTTTAGGCCAGCCTGATTTTCGTGCTGAAGCCCTTGAAGCGAATGTTGAAAGGACTCGATCTTATTTTCGATTCCGGATGCGAGGCCTGCTTCTAGGTGCTGGAATCGGTTATCGAAACTAGCCTGAAATTGGTGGAGGTTTTCCAGTGCTTCCCGGGTATCTGCGATCGCGCGCTCAAATTTTTGGTGAGTTAACGATAGCGTTTCGAATTGAGACTGGACGGCCGCTAGACTTTCGAGCTGACTGAGATACGTTTGTATCTGTCCCTGTAGGCTGTCTAATTCCTGTTCAACATGTGATAAATTATCAATTTGCTTCAGCATAATTACTGTTGGATACCTCCCAATTGCACTACCTGGCTGAGCCGTTCAAATCCTTGCTGCAGATCTGTAATTTTTGAATTAATGGATGCTACCCCTTCCTTTAGCTGAAACATTGCTTTAATTCGCCACAAGTTTTGTAGGGTATGACGCTGTTCAGACTCTGGACCAAATATTTCAGTTGCTTCTTGGAGCAGAAAGGAAATACCCGCTTTGTTATCCCAGGGACCTCCTTCCCTAACCACCCAAGTGAAGGCTTCTTGAGGTTCTAAAACGGCGGCTTCACGATAGAAAAGCATTAATTTGTCTTGGGATATTCCCTGCTTAAGTCCCTCTTTAAAGCCCACCCTCAAGTAAGACAAAGTCGTCGTCTTTGGACAGTTTTCCCGATGGCTTAGAGCGCCTGACAAATAAAGGGCCGCCAACGAATTTGGATCTTGTTTAAGATGTTCTTCCAGATGAGCTAATAATGCAGAAGCGGTTTCTTGCTCTGTAACTTGTTGGACGGTGGTTAATAGCTCTTCAGCGTCAAAACCATTCAAAACATGTCTAAATTCTGGTTCTGGCAGAGGAAGTTCCGGTAATTCAGAACTCTCATTTTGGGAAGCTGAATTACCTGAAGAGCCCATTCCAGCCGCCATTTTTTCAAGCAAGCCTGGGCCAAATTGTCCATACCCCCTGTGGACATTGCGAATGGTGTCGGCCAAATCTTTAGCGCCTGTGTTTTTTAGCAGATACCCTTTAGCGCCTGCCTTCAGGGCCCTAGCCAGGTAAGCGTTGTCATCATGGCCGCTTAGAACGATGACCTTTGTATCGGCGAAGCGTTGTGAGATTAACCAACTTGCCGTCAGTCCGTCCATTACAGGCATTTGAATATCAAGCAAAACCACATCCGGTCGCTTAGCCGCCACCTGCTCAATAGCAGCCTGCCCATCACTCGCCGTGCCCACCACTTGGAAGTCCGATACTTTTTCCAGCAAAGCCTTCAAAGCTTGGCGCAGGATCGCTTGATCATCTACAAGTAAGATACGAATCATGCTTAAAAGACTCAAATATTTGGGAAAGAAATAAAGGATGAGTATTTGATTTTCATGAATGTTTCCATATTTACGATGTGTTTAATGGGCATTCCGGAGAATATCTGAGGCTTAGGAAGTTAAAAATCCCCTGGATTGGGGATAATAAGGATTCAAAGAGAACGGCGGTCTAGATATCTACGATAAAGAAATATTCAGTGATTTCACTGAGTAAAAAGTTCTCTATGACTTATGGTGTGCTTCGGGTATTAAGAAGCTCACTACTATAGTGATCAAACAATGACGGGCAAATCAGGAAAAATATAAAAGGTTATAGGCTGATCTCCCCAAAGACTTTGAGTCTTTGGGGGGAAGCCTTAAGCTCCAATACTTCTGAGGGGTGGCAAGTTTGGCGATCGCTATTGGGGGAAGTCCTGAATATTGGAAAAATTGAGTTGATGAGGACGATTTATGGAATTCCCTTGCTTATGTTTTGGGGGGCTTGAGTTGATGGGGACGACCTATAGAGTTCCCTTGTCAGTTCTTTATTTCAACTTGTGCGGCGGCTCTGAAATTTTTCTCCAATAGCCTCTATCTACAAGGTGGTTATGAGTGGAGCGATCGTGGGCAAACGCATTCAGTATCCCTTCAGGAAATATTTCAGGACTAAAGAAGAGGATCTTGAAAAGGTTGACGTTCTTATGGAGCGTTGATAGAAAGGGTTTGAAAGTTGCCTGGACTTGATGTCATAGGAAAAATAGAGTTGATATAAGTGCGCTGAGGAAAATTTGTTCAGGTTTAAGCGGGCGGCGCGGCCTAATTTTACAGAACGTTACTATTTGGGTGGATTGAGAAGACGGTTCAGGCTTTAGACTATTGTCAGTTTCTATATGGAAACGAATATATAAAAACTCGAATATGGGTCATGCATAGGTTTTCTTCTGGGTTGCAAAGCCAGATAGTCCTTTAGCCTGTGATTTAAGTAGGAAGTTTCTTTAGGGCGGTATGCTTTTCGGGAAAGCCGGGCGTTGCATAAGCCAGACACTAGGAGTCAGCTAAGATCTGGATTCTGAAGCCTGGGTTTTGTGGGGCGTTGTCATTGTCGTGGAGTATTCAGCCTCAAGGAGAGTTTTCTGCTTTAAGTTGATAGCCGATAGTTTTTTGATCTTTGGATTTTTTGTAACGATTCTGTAATAATCATGTTTCCTATTCAACGCCCTCGCCGTCTTCGCAGCCATCCCCAAATTCGTCGTATGGTGCGTGAGAATGAAGTCACCACGAGCGATCTGATTTATCCTCTGTTTGCGGTTCCAGGGGAAGGATTTGCTCAAGAAGTGAAATCTATGCCTGGGGTTTATCAACTCTCTGTGGATAAAATCGTGGAGGAGGCCAAGCAAGTTTACGACTTGGGGATTCCGGCGATTATTTTATTTGGAATTCCAGCTGAAAAAGATATTGAGGCGACTGGCGCATGGCATGATCATGGCATTGTTCAACAAGCGTCTGCTGCGGTTAAAGCGGCGCTGCCGGATTTAGTCGTGATTGTGGATACCTGTTTGTGTGAATATACTTCCCATGGCCATTGCGGGTATTTAGAAGTTGGCGACTTAACGGGTCGGGTGTTGAATGATCCAACTTTGGAGCTTTTAAAGAAAACCGCTGTTTCTCAGGCCAATGCCGGCGCTGACATTATTGCGCCTTCAGGGATGATGGACGGTTTTGTTCAGGCCATTCGCACTGGACTGGATGAGGGGGGCTTCACTGATATCCCGATTCTGTCCTATGCGGCAAAGTATGCGTCCGCTTATTATGGTCCCTTCCGGGATGCGGCGGAGTCTGCTCCCCAATTTGGCGATCGTCGCACTTACCAAATGGATCCGGCGAATGGTCAGGAAGCTCTGAAGGAAATCGAGTTGGATATTGCTGAAGGGGCGGACATGTTAATGGTTAAACCCGCCCTGGCCTACATGGATATCATCTGGCGGGTTAAGGAAGCCACAAATCTGCCGGTGGCCGCCTATAACGTTTCAGGTGAATATTCCATGATTAAGGCGGCCGCCCTAAATGGTTGGATTGATGAACAGCGGGTAGTGATGGAAACCATGACCAGCTTTAAACGCTCAGGCGCTGACTTGATCCTGACCTATCACGCTAAAGATATTGCTCGGTGGCTTCAGGAGTAGGCAAAGCCAAGGAGATATTGCTGGGCGACAGACCCCAATTAGGAAGTGTAGATTCTGACTTCCCACCCCTTAATCCCCTCTTGTAAAGGGGGGGAAATGTAGGTTCTCTCCCTCTGCAAGGGGGAGTCAGAGGGGGTAAAGCCTGCTTCGAGCCATCACTGTGTACACAATGGCCTCTAGGGAGAGAGGATAGTACGCTAGCAAAGTGTGGGATGTGGAATGGACAGCAAAATCATTCCAAGTCCAGTGGGCTACAGATAGCTCTGCCTTTGTTCAGCAGTATCTTTGGAGCGGCTTGACGGCGAGGGAGTGCTCAGATTTTTGTGTAAATCTTGATTTTTGAACGAGAAATCAGGGGTTTTAGCCCTGTCCAACACAATTTTGTGAACACTCCCACGGCGACGCCAACGTCTCGTTTGCTGTCGAGCAATTCCATTGGCGCGTTCTAGTCGTTGAGTATTTTCTTTGCTGTCTAATCGCCAACTCACCTATCGCGGCGTTAGCCACATCGCTGAATTGCCCTTCCCTTCCTCTTTCCGATATCTTCTCAATAACTCTCTACTCGGACACATGTGAATGGCGTTGCTCACTTCAAATTGTGATCACTCCTCAACCTCCAAACACAGATTCTTAGTCTCTATAAGTTTTATCTGATAGGTTTTTAGGAAAATGCGTCCCAAAAATCCAGAGTCGATTCCGTCCCTCGCATATCAAGCGTTCCACTATTTCCGATAACGTCCCAAAAGACTCAACATACTTTCAATGGCAGGAAGGAGAGGATATGACCGTTGTCACCCTACCAGAGATCATGAATCCGGCTTTTGAAAATAGGTATGGTGTTCCCGCATTTAATGCGGTTGATGATATTACGATGGACGGTTTGATTAAGGCGGCTGAGAAATCGCGATCGCCCTTGATTATTCAAATCTCAGTTAAAACTATTAAATTCTGGGGAGCCAAGGTAATCAAGGATATGTTTACTGACATGGCTGAGCGAGTTTCTACGCCGGTAACGCTCCACCTGGACCACTGCCCTGACCCTGAGGCGGCTAAAGCGTGTCTCCAGTTGGGCTGGAACTCGGTACTCTTTGACGGCTCAGCATTGTCTTTTGAGGAAAACTTTCGAATCACCCAAGAAATCACAAAACAGGCAGCCCAGTACGGCGCCCACGTAGAAGGGGAAGTTGTTCCTGTGGCTGGCGTTGAAGACGACATCGGCAGCGATGCGGAAGGGGGCTTGATATCAGTTGAAAAGGCCATCGCCTTTGTCAAGGAAACGGGGATTTACTGCTATGCGCCCGCCATCGGCACAGCCCACGGTTTTTACCAAGCGGCGCCAGAAATTCGCTACGACCGAATGCAGCAGTTAGTGGAGGCTACCCACACCCCAATGGTCCTGCATGGCGGCAGCGGCTTAAGTGATGACGTCTTTCAACGACTAATTAGCCTCGGCACAGCCAAGGTCAATATTTCAACTGCGCTTAAGCAAACCTACGCCGATGGATTCCGCACTTACCTTGAAGCGCGCCCAACAGAATACAACCCGTTGAAATTAATTGGGGCTGTGCGCAGCGATGTAATGAAATTGGCGCAGCACTACTTCAAATTGTTTGGCAGTCAGGGAAGGGCATGAAAAAAGAGTTAGCCAAGCTTCCACCCGGTTAACGAACAGCTTTAATATTTTTTACTTACGAATTAAGAAGTTGCCTAGGACGGTTTTCAATAATCTTTCATAAAGGAGAGAGGGCCTATAACTTAAAGCGGGAAATTTTCCTTGGGGCGGAATACAGGAGGAAGGAGACAGAATACATATCCTGACTGACTTCTGCCTCCTGTATTCTCTATTCCTTCTTTGCTGGATTGTCCCGACTTAAATTGCACACCAGGAGAGAAATATGACCCGAAGTAGTCTGGAGAATATAGAGCTTTTCGTACAAACAATCGCCCAAACAGCCCTTGATAACGAAAAGTACTTTACCGAGTTGGACGGTGTTGTCGGCGATGGCGACTTAGGCATCTCACTGGCCAGCGGCTTTGGCGCCATTTTAGAACAATGGGACACGCTTGATCATAATAGCGGAGAGAGTTTTCTGGTTGGATGCGCCAAAATTATCTCAAGAAATATTGGCGGCACTTCCGGCTCACTTTGGCGAGCTGCTTTTCGGCATGCTGGCAAGAGCATTAGCGGCAAAGAAACGCTGACTAGCGGAGACGTGGTGACGATGTTCCGCAGTGCGGCGGACGGAATTATGGATCGGGGAGGAGCGAATTTGGGCGACAAAACTTTGCTGGATGCCTTAGTGCCGGCCGTAGACGCCTTCGAGAAAAGTATCCAAAATGGCGTTAATACTCAACAAGCCATTGACACCGCCGCTAAAACAGCACGAGAGCAGACGGAAGTCTCCAAAGCCTGGGTCGCCAAGCGGGGGCGCGCCTCCTACACGGGTGACCGAAGTAAAGATACGTATGATGCGGGCGCAGTCGCCATCGCTACGATGGCTGAGAATGTAGCCACAGCCTGGACAAAATCTTAAGCGCGCAATCGGCGACAAATTATTGCAAATTTATAAATCAGTCAAAGGAAAAAAATAATGAAAAAATTTGTGAATGATCCCAAACAATTTGTTCCTGAAATGTTGAAGGGAATTGCGCTGGCTAACCCTGGCAAGGTCAAGTATGTCTCCGACTATAACCTGATCATGCGAGCTGACGCCCCCAATGACGATAAAGTCTCGATCATTCAGGGTTCCGGCTCTGGTCACGAACCGGCCCATGTGATGGTTGTGGGAAAGGGAATGCTCGACGGCGCCTGTCCGGGGGATGTCTTTTCTGCGCCCCCGATCGATTATGTGATTGAGTCCTCTAAACTGCTCAATTCGGCCAAAGGGGTGCTGCATATCGTCAATAACTATACGGGCGATCGCGCTGCTTTCCGAGACGCCGCTGAAGAATTGGAAGATGACGGGATCACCGTAAAAACTATTTTTGTAGATGATGATGTGGCCGTTAAAGACAGCCTCTATACAGTAGGTCGGCGGGGTGTGGCTGGCAACTTTTTTGTGATCAAAGCGGTTGGCGCCGCCGCAGAAAAAGGCGCGTCGCTGGATGAATTGGTGATTCTGGGTAACCGGGTCAATGATGTCATTCGCTCGATGGGGATGGCCTTGAGCGGATGCACGCCGCCAGCCAAAGGTAAACCCATTTTCACCTTGGCCGACGATGAAGTCGAAATGGGGGTGGGCATTCACGGCGAACCCGGTCGGGCGCGTCAAAAGCTGACCAGCGCTAATGAAATTGTGGATCAGATGTTGGAAGCCATCCTAACCGACCGCAAGCCGATATCAGAAACCGAAACGGCTGATCCGATCTTTAGCGCTGGGGATGAAGTGGCGCTGATGATCAATGGACTGGGCGGCGCCCCAATTTCTGAACTGTATCTGCTGTACGGCTATGCCCACGAACAGTTGGAAGCAAAGGGCGTTAAGGTATGGCGCAGCTATGTGGGCGAATACTGCACTTCATTGGAAATGGCGGGGATGTCAATCACCTTGTGCAAGGTGGATGATGAGTTGAAATCATTGTTGTTGGCTCCAGCCGAGATTCCCATTCGGGTCTTTTAGGCGAAATTTTCAGGTAGTGGGCTAGCATCAGTAAACCCGTTGTCCCTGGAAGTTGCCTGGGGGGTTGTAACGACACACGAGGAAGTCAAAATTTTGGTTGCTGCTTAGGCTGCAACCGACCTGGGTCGTGTTGGACCAGATGATTTGAGTGTAGTGACCGACGTCGGACCATTGATTGGTGGAACTGACGTTAGGAAAAACGTCATTGACAAAATATTGCTTCTCCCGGCCCCAGCTATCTACCATCTCGGTTGGTTCAAATGCGCCGGAGGTTCCCATCCAGAGGTTTTCCCCATTTTCTGTATTGGGATCGTGTTGTAAGGTTCGGTTGCCAGGAGAAGCGAGGCGCTCCGCCCATTTTTTGGCGTCATTGGCCAACTCGCTAGACCAAGCGAGGGGAGGGACGCCGACTTCTGAGCGATACCGGTTATGGGTCGCTAAGATTCTTTGTATCCATAGGGTTTGAGCTGACCGATTGGAATCAGTATTTGACGAGGTCGGTGGTTGATTAACTGGGGCGACTGGCGGCGGACTTGCTGCTGTAGATTGATTTCCATTGACGCTAGCTTCCAGAACGATTTCTGATGGGGTTGTTGGATTAATCGTCAGTTCCTGTATCAAATCCCCGCTGTCGACGTCATAGACAAACAGTGGAATATTCTGGTAAGCGTCGAGACGCAATGTCCAGCCTGGCTGAACAACATTGCCAATGGGGTTTTCTTCACATTGATAATTTTGCCAGTACAAGGCGATGGGCCGACCGGTTTCATTTTTGAAACGGACCTGAGCTGGGGTTGAGGCGTCAAAATAGCAGGGGGGACGCGTCTGGGCTTGGGTCTGAGGATAATCCAAGGAAAGCAAACCGATGATTGTCCCAGCTGCAAGGGTCAATTTAGTCAAAGTGGCTTTCATGAAGGTGGGAATTGTAGATAAGGGGGAAGAGGAAGAAGTTGACTTGCACCCTTGAGACGCGAATTTACCCAAACCGTTAGTACGGTAATAAAGGTAGGTTAACTCTTTGGAAGGCGTTAGGTTAGACTCTACATTCCGCCCTTTGAAGTGGCACAGCAGGTTTTCAACTGAAAGCGGTATTTCCGAAGGAGAAGGGAGGAGTCAGGCATCAGGCTCCAGTTCTTGACTGACTTCTGACTTCTGGCTTCTATACTTCTTTCCTAACTTCTTTCCTACTGAGTTTTCCCGGTTTAAATTACAGACTGGTCTGAGTAAGAGCCCCAGCAGGAAAAAGCCAAATACGGTTAGGGCGATCGCCGGTCCTGAGGGTAAATCTAGGAAGTAGCTGAGGTAGAGGCCGATAACGCTCGAGAGGGCTCCAATCAGTCCCCCCAGCGCCATCATCTGATGCAGTTCCTTAACCAATAGGTAAGCTGTAATTGCGGGACCCACGATCAGAGACGTTACCAGGATCACCCCCACCGTTTTCATCCCCAAAATAATGGTCAGGGTAATGGCCGCCATCAACCCCACATTGATTACCTGAATTGGCAGCCCCATCGCTTGCGCCCCCAGGGGGTCGAAGGTGTAGAACAGTAACTCTTTATAGAACAGTTTGACCAGCAGCAGAATAACGCCGGTAATCAGGGCTGTTTGCCAAACATCTTTGACGGTGACGGACAGAATATCCCCAAATAAAAAGGCGTCTAGATCTAGTCGGCTCTCTAATCGAGTGATTAATATGACTCCCAGGGCGAAGAAGCTGGCCAGGGTCAATGCCATGGCGGCGTCTACTTTAATCCGCGTCTGGGCGCGAATCCAATTCGTTGCAAAGGAGCTGAGCAATCCTGAAACAAAGGCGCCCCAGAGAATATCGATGGTTAGGAAATGGGCGATCGCTAACCCTGGCAATACCGCATGGGCGATTACATTTCCCAATAAGGTCATCCGCTGAACAATCAAATAGGTCCCCACCACTGGACACAAAATACCCACCAGAATTCCGGCGATCAGAGCGTTGCGGATGAATTCGTAGGCGAGGGGAGAGAGGAGGGGGGAGAGCATTAGGCAGGGCCGGGGTGATTGTAGAGACGTGACATGTCACGTCTCAGGGATAGTAGGGATGGGTGAGCAGGTGAGGATGAGGAGATGGAGGAGATGGGGGGGATGGGGAGGAATGAGTGGATGGGTGGATGGGAGGATGGGTAGATGGGTTGACTCTGAGGTATTGTCTGGCCAATGACCAATGACCAATGACCAATGACCAAAATCTAAAATTTCTGGGAGATGGGAAGGATCGGGGAGCCGTAGGGTGGGCGCCCACAGCTTTGAATCAACACCTCTACAAATCGATACCGCTAACAGAAGGAAAAGCCCATTGCGTTTCCACCCATGGTGGTTTGTAGACTTTGACCATAGGCGCGGTGCAGATTTTCCATCGTCATCACCACTTGGGGGCGATCATTAGCCAGGAGTTGGCGGTTGATGAGTAACAGGCGATCGTAACGGCTCAACGCCTGTCCCCATTCGTGGCTGCAAACTAGTAGGGTTTTTCCTTTCCGCTTTAGGTCTGCAAACACTTCCAGCATGATGGCTTCCGTTTTCTGATCGATCCCAGTGAAAGGCTCATCCATTAGAAATAAATCCGCTTGTTGGGCTAGAGCCCGAGCTAAGAAAACTCGCTGTTGCTGTCCACCGGACAATTGGCCAATTTGGCGGTGGCGCAGGGGCAGCATATCTACGCGGTCAAGTGCGGCGCTGACGGCTTGTTTGACGCGGTGATCGGGTTCTCGCAACCAACCGATAGAGGGGGTTAGAGCCATCATGACAACATTCCATGCAGTTACGGGGTAGTCCCAATCGATCTGGGATCGCTGGGGCACATAGGCGACTCGTTGGCGCTGTCGCCGCAGCGGTTTCCCCCGAAACTGAACTTTTCCCTGAAATGAGACCAAACCCAGAATGGCCTTGATCAGGGTGCTTTTACCTGCGCCGTTGGGGCCAATTAGGCCTACCAGCTCCCTAGGCGATAACGTCAAGGAGATATTGTCGAGCGCCCGGATCCCCCGGTAATTGACAGATAGATTTGAGACCTCTAGCATGATTGCTCTGAAGCAATGATAATCATTCTCATAAAAATGATATCAAATGTTTCTGGGTATGGTCGAAACCTCTAAGGTCTGTAGCCATTTATCCAAAAAAATTAGGCCGATTCTAGAGAGCCGGTCCAGTATTCGTAGTTGACATACCAGGCATAATGACCATTGAGGCAGGAAACTGCTATTGCATCATTGAACTGACTTTCAGGGAGAGTCATTATGCGT
>JAAUYH010198814.1_pt1 | contig 33073 bp, 30 predicted proteins | sample 7278061 | NCBI WGS metagenome assembly JAAUYH01 (sample SAMN14350203, study PRJNA611818) | marine sediment metagenome | isolation source: surface marine sediment (0.6m) | place: French Polynesia: Moorea | collected 2018-08 | reverse complement strand
CCAATAATAGATAATCGAAAAAATCTCTCAACTCTTACTATTTCAATGGGTAAAAATTGGAATAAAAACAACTCATTATCATACCACAAAATATTTTTGCAAGAGTTCTATACTACTCAGTGCCGCTACGCGGAAGTCAGAAGTATTGGTGGGTAAAGCTTTGAATATTTTGTAACTGGTGGGTTATTTCCACCGCCCTGCACTCAGCAAAAGTTGATTTAATCGCATTAGCTTCTCTTTCTGCATCAGATTCATCTTTGTGTCCAAGCTTCTTCTAAAGCTTTCCTTAAAATCATAACCCTGAAAGGATCTGCGAAGCAGCACCTTTGGCGATCGCAATTACTAGTAAAGTATTGCTAAATATTCTAATTAAGTAAGTTTACTTTAATATCTTATAGCAGCTATTGTAAAAAACCATTGAGAATAATTCTGATTATATTAGAACTAAAATAAACTATTAACTTATTTTTTACTGTTCAAAACTTGATATATCAAGAGCTTTGATTAAAAATAATCATGTTAAAAATGCTGCCACGATATTTACTAATAATCTTTACCATTTAATTTAGAACAAACTTATTGAGAAGATATAGCAAAAGTAGTAAGATAATAAGCCGAACTGATTTATAAAACCTACTAACTAATATGAAGAAGTTTTCTCGACGCTTGTTTCTCGGCACTGGTACAGCAACTCTAGTATTAGCTGGATGCCAGTTGACTCAGACGCAGCAAGGAGTAACTGAAACTAAAGAAATTAATATTTATTCTTCTCGTCACTACAATACTGATGATGAGTTATACGATGGCTTTACTAGAAAGACAGGAGTTAAGGTCAATCTTATTGAAGGAAAAGACGATGAACTTATAGAAAGAATCCAAAGTGAGGGTGCTAATAGCCCAGCGGATATCCTAATTACAGTAGATGCTGGACGTTTGTGGCGTGCTGAACAAGCAGGACTATTCGCCCCTGTTACATCCGAGATACTTACAGAAAAAATACCTGCTAACTTGCGCCATCCTGATAATCTCTGGTTTGGCTTTAGCAAACGGGCGCGAGTGATTATGTATAACAAAGATAGAGTTAATCCTTCTCAGTTATCGACTTATGAAAACTTGGGAGATCGCCCATGGAAAGGAAAACTAGTTATTCGTTCTTCCAGTAATATTTATAATCAGTCTTTAGTAGCTGGCTTAATTGAAGTTTTAGGAGAACAAGCTACTGAACAATGGTGTAGTCAGATAGTAGCTAATTTTGCTCGTCCACCTCAAGGTAATGACAGCGCCCAAATTGAAGCTGTTGCTGCTGGTTTAGCTGATATTGGAGTAGCCAATACTTATTATCTTCCTCGTTATGGTAAAGATCAAGACCCTGCTAAAAAAGCTATTTTTGATAAAGTGGGTGTTTTCTTCCCCAACCAAAATGGTAGAGGTACTCATGTGAATATTAGTGGTGGCGGTTTGATGAAAAATGCCCCTAATAAAGATCATGCGATCGCATTTTTAGAGTATCTAGCTAGTCCTTCTGCTCAAACTTTCTTTGCTCAAGGAAATAATGAATATCCTGTAGTTGCTGGTACTCCTATCGATCCTGTTGTAGCAAGTTTCGGTCAGTTTAAGGAGGATACTACTAATGTGTCTGCTTATGGCACAAACAATGCTCTAGCAGTGCAAATAATGGATAGGGCTGGTTGGAGGTAATACCAAATCCTGTTGTCAAAACCCAAAGGAAAAAGGTTAGTGGAGAATGAAACCACTAACCACGCTCCTACTAACCACTAACCATTAACCACTAACCACTATCGAAAAACGTTTTGGGCGAATAATTAATCCTGATGCTTCTAATTGATTTAGCGATCGCGTTACTGTTACTCTAGTAGAACCGATAATATCCGCCAATTCTTGGTGAGTCAGACGAATATCAATTAATGTACCTTGGGCTACCTCACGACCAAACTTTCGGGCTAAACAAATTAATAACTGATAAATTCGCTGATAAATTCGTTCAATTCTCATAATACACAGCAATTCTTCAGTTTGCTGCATACAATGACTAATTTCTTCTAATAAATGGCTACATTGACTCCACGGAATACAAACCGCTTCGACACAGCTTAAACACACAGCTTTATAAGGTTTAATTCTAGATAAAGGTGAGCCAATAACATCACCTTCTCCCCAATAACCTAAGATAGAGGCTTTTCCTGTTTCATCCCAAGTTAAGGTTTTGACTGCTCCTCTTTTGATTAACCAAAGGCTGTCAGGTTGTTGAGCAATAAATTCCCGTTCGTAAAAAACAGATAATCTTGATTCATTGGGGATAGTTGCTATCATGACTTGATACTCTGAGGTTAACAATATTCAAAATTTCGTCCCAATGAGTGGCTATTAGCATTTGCATTCTTTCTAATTGCCATTGGGGTATGGTTTTTCTTTTGTTAGTTTGGGACTGATTCATAAGTTAAAGTTATTTTTGCAAAAAATTATCAATATTTCGATAAGTAGGGTCGCAAGCGGTGGAAGCCCGCTTGGAGCGTAAGCGGTTGGAACCCGCGGAATTTTTAATCCGCAAGGGCGGGAATGGGGGAAATTACATTTAATTGTTAACTTCGAGCAGAAAAGCTACTAGTCAATACTTCCCCCATCCCGGCGCCGACCGAGCAAGGGAATGTCCACCAAGAGAGGCTTGCGCCCTTACTATTTTCAGAGCAATTTAAGATAAGTAAACTGGTGTATAGGCTAGATAAACACCAGTCAGGCTCAGAAATATTCAGCAAAATGGATCAGGATTTCGAGTGAGGACGCTATTAAAAATGCAATCCTAACTTTCATTGACCGAAAGGGATGGCGAGAAAACCTCCCCCTAGCCAATCGAAGTGTTGACCATTCTTTTGTGATGATTAGTTTCCGTAGTTATAACTAGAAAGTACACTCGATCTTCCTATGGACAAAAATAATATATCATTTCTACTTATTAAGTGCAAATTATTATCAATAATTAGGAGGGGCAAGGCACTGCCTTGCCCCTCCTTAAACAAGGGGATTAAATATGCTGAGTTGATTAATGAAAACTAGATTAATTAGGGTGTTTGCCAAATCCGTTCATGATAGTCTTCTGATTTGGCATAGGGGTCAATATTATGATGATGGTGGTGATGGGAATGATCTTGGTGATGATGATGACCATGACTGTTAGTATTAGGTGCAGCAAGGCGAAACTTACACATCTCACAATTCATCGCTACTTGACCTAGTTGAGTTTCAATTTCTCTAGTGCGAATTACCTGTAAGAGTTGGGTTTGAATGCCCATTTCTGGTAAGCAGTTAAAAATAATATCAGGATGTTGGGCTTCTTGTTGGGAAGTAATGTCAAATATTTTCTTAACTAGTACCCCAGTAAAGAGAAAGTAGGGTAAGACGATAATACGCTTTGGTTGATACAGATAAGCTCTGGTGAAACCTTCTTCTAAACGAGGGTGGGTAATACCAATAAAACAAGTTTCTACTGTTTTGTAACCGCTTCCTTCCCAGATAATTCTGGCTAATTTTAAGACATCTCCATTAGCATCAGGATCGCTAGAGCCTCTACCCACAAACAAGAGTACAGTATCAGCACGGGATATATTGTGAGGATTATTTTCTGGTCGATCTAAGGCTTGGAGGCGTGAGCGCCATAACTCTAAAATAGGGGGAGTAATCCCAAAATGACGACCGTAATGAAACTTCACTTGAGGATAGCGTTTTCTAGCTCTATCCAACTCATTAGTAACATCAAATTTATTATGTCGGGCTGCAAATAATAAAATCGGAAGTGCGGAAATGTCTGTATAGCCTTCTTCGACACAGCGAGTGACCCCTTCTTGAATGGTAGGTTTAGTTAACTCCAAAAAGCAAGGTATCACTGGACGAGAAGCATCTAATTTACGGTAGGTTTCCACAAAATCGATAAAAGTTTGCCTACCTTGTTCATCTCTTGTACCATGTCCAATCGCTAGCAAAGGTCTTTTTTCAGGTAAAGGGGGTAGTTGCAGGGAAGGAATATCGAGAAGAGAAGTTGAGTTAACAGTAACCATTAATTAGCTATAAATTCCATGAAGAGTTGTAGGAGCTTAAATTATACAGATTTTAATCAATAATATGGGAAAATCTTTTGGATATCTTTTTAAGTACTTCTAATGCAAGTTTTAGACTCAATACTTCCTAGTATCTGTCTTGGGATTACTTTGGTTGCTCCTGTTAAGGCTCAAATTACCACTGATGGCACTACTAATACAACTTTAACTCCTACCGATAAAGGGATAAGAATAGATGAAGGCTCACGCGCAGGAGGTAATTTATTTCACAGTTTTGGGGAATTTTCCGTACCTACAGGACGTGAGGCTTTCTTTAACAATGCTAGTGATGTAGTTAATATCTTTTCTCGGGTCACAGGAGGTAATATCTCCAATATTGACGGATTGATTCGTGCTAATGGTGGAGCGAATTTATTTTTAATCAATCCCCACGGAATTATTTTTGGTAACAATGCTAGTCTGCAAATTGGTGGTTCATTTTATGGAAGTACTGCCGACAGTATTATCTTTTCTGATGGTGTAGAATTTGCTGCTTCTAATCCAGTCAAGCCGATACTAACTGTGAATGCACCCATTGGATTAAGATTTCGGGATAGTCCAGGGGATATTGTCAATCAATCTGTTGCAGAGGGTGTAGGTTTAACAGTAGCACCAGGAGAAAACTTAGCATTAATTGGGGGCAATATTGCTCTAGAAGGAGGGAACATCACGGCTAATGAAGGAAGAGGAAATATTGAATTAGGAAGTGTTGCTGGTAATAGTGTAGTTAATTTAGAGCCAGTTAATTCCAGTTTTAAGCTTGGATATGATCAAGTTACTAACTTTGGTAATATTGCACTAACTCAGGGGGCAAGAATAGAAACAACTGAATCTAATATTAATTTGCAAGGGGATTTAATATCTTTAAATAATAGTTCCCAAATTACGTCTCAAGTTGATGGTTCTCAAGTAGGAGGAGATATAAATATTAATGCTAGAAAATTAGTGATTAATGATAGAGCTAATATTAATGCTACTACTTTTGGAGAAGGAAACTCAGGAAATATTAATGTTGATGTATCAGATTCCATAGACATAGTTGGAACTGGTTTTGAGGAATTTCAAGAATTATTTATCAGAAGGGTTTTTGATATAAACAACCCACTAGACATAGAAACATTATTAAATGATGGAACAGGTATTTTTACAGCAACAAATGGAATAGGAGCAGCAGGGAATGTCACAATTAACAGTACTTCATTGCAGCTTCGAGAAGGAGCATTAATTGGTAGCCCTACTTTTGCAAAAGGAGATGGAGGACGTTTAACCATAAATACTACTGATTCTATAGAACTGATAGGGTCTGGAATCTTTAATAATCCTTTTTTAGGTAGTACAGGAGAGGGAAACACACTGGAAATTAAGACTCTTTATTTGACTATTTCAGATGGTGGAATTATTAGTACTAGTACATTTGGTTCAGGAAATGGTGCAGAACTAATAATTAATGCTTCAGATCAAATTGATATACTGAGAGCTTTACCTAATTCATTAGTTGGAACAGGGATATTTTCTAACAGTATTTTTGGGAGTGGCGACGCAGGAAATATTACTATAACCACTCAAAAATTAAATCTTCAAGATGGAGGACAAATTATATCTGTGAGTGGAGCTTTAATAGAAGGTTTAGAAGAACCGATCCGAGAGGGGGGAACAGGAGGAAATATTAATATAATCGCTTATGAATCAATAGAAATTATAGGTAATAATAATTTTCCCAGTGCTATTTCAAGTAATACTTTTACAGAAAACAACTCAGGAAACTTAGATATAAAAACCAATAAATTGATTATTTCTGATGGTGCAGCAATTACGGCATCTACTATTGGTAGTGGTCAGGGAGGTAGTGTAGTTATAAATGCTTTTCAATCAATAGAAGTATTTGGTAATTCTAGTAATGGTGAAATTTCTAGTAGTATAACAAGTAGCTCTTCAGGAGATTTTTTCCCCAATAGACGTTTTGAGCCTAACACAATTACAGGTAACGGAGGCACATTATCAATAACAACAGAAAAACTTCTTATTTCTGATAATGCAAGAGTTGGGGTTAATAGTGTTGCTTCTGGTAATGCTGGTGATGTAAATATTATTGCTGATTCTATTAGATTGGAAAATGGTTCACAAATAACTGCTCAGACAGTTTCTGGTATTGGTGGAAATATTATCATTGACGCTGATTTGATTTTTGCTTTTCCCAATCAAAATAATGATATTCTTGCAAATTCAGAACAAGGAGATGGAGGCAATATTACAATTACATCAGAAGGTATTTTAGGAATCCAACAAAGAGAGTTTGATTCTTTTGATGCTGCTCGTAACAATACTACTAATGATATTGATGCTAGTTCTGAGTTGGGTGTAAACGGGAATGTGACTCTAAATATTCCTGATACTAACATTGTTCAAACTAATGTAGATTTACCCTCCCAGGTTGTTTCTGCTGAAACAGTTGCTTCTGATGCTTGTTCTGTTGATAATGGCACAACTAGCTTTATCATTAACGGTAAAGGAGGCGTACCTCCTGCGCCAAATTTACCTTTAAGTGGCGAAGTATTACTTGGTGATGGAAAACCTATTACATATCAGGAAACATCTCATAATATCGTGCCTCAAGTTCAACCAGTAAAAACATCACAGGGGGATATTTATCCAGCTAGAGGAATTATTAAAACTGAAGATGGCAGAATAATTTTAACTCCTTATCCTACTGCTAATAGTCCCGCTCGTTTTCCCGATGATGTATCAAGCTGTCGTCTAAGGGATGAGAGATGATGGGATAGGAGGATTGGTTTTGGGTCTACAAAGTATCTCGACTTCTCGGACGACTTAATAATGGTTTAAGATTATTTTGTAACAAAGCTTAATAAATACTAGAGAATGCTGCGACTGATTACAGACTTTGATGGTCCTATAATGGATGTTTCCCCTCGCTATTATTATGTTTACCAGTATTGTTTAGAACAAATACAACATCCTAACCAAAAAATCAATCAATTATCTAAAGCTGAATTTTGGGAATTAAAAAGAAGTCGTGTCCCAGAAAGAAACATTGGGTTACTCTCAGGACTGGATGAAACTCAAGCTGACGATTTTGCCCGTTTACGCAAGAATACTGTTCATAATCTGCCTTATTTAGCCTATGATACTGTTATTCCTAGCGCGATCGCCGTCTTGGAAGAACTGCAAAACTTAGGTTTTGATTTGGTGGTGATGACTATGCGTAAACAAAAGGAACTGGATGCAGCTTTTGACAAGTATGATTTAGCGAGATTTTTTCCCCCTGAACGTCGCTACTGTTTGCCTAATGATCATGTTAAAACTGCTGATGTTAAGGATAAACCTCTATTAATGGCTAGAGCTTTAAAAGAGTTACCTACTGCTACTGATGTGTGGATGGTAGGGGATACTGAGGCGGATATAGTAGCAGCAAAAACTCATAATATAAAAGTTATTGGGGTGTTATCTGGAATTCGCGATCGCAATCAATTAGAGCGTTACGAACCTGATTTTATTACAGATAATCTGCAACAGGCTGTGGTCAAAATTACGTCTTTGATACCTTATATACGCTCCTAACTGATGGGAGATGGCTCAACGCAGAAAACAACTGGCTAACCAGAATAAGATAAAAGTTACCGCAGAAGCAACTTGCTCAGTGGGGATAAACACACCACTACCTTTTAAGGTTACTGCGATCGCTGTCCCTAAGCCAACCCCCGCCACTAAAGCTACGAAACTGATTAATAGTGAGCGACCGAAACGCTTTTCTTTGCGATTGAGAAAGTAAAGACTACTCATAAAGCCTAAAGCCATGAGCAGAGGTAATGATTGGCTATTATTGTTGTTGAGAGCCATCACTGCAATAATTGCTAAACCTAAGAATACTCCTGTAGGAATCAGAATTTCTTTCTGAGAAGGATTATCCGCCAACTGTTGTAACCAATTGGCTGTATCTTGACTAATGCTAGGAGTTTTGGGCGCAGGAGCTTCTACACTACGTTCAGGGAATCTGATTCTTTCGGGTACTTTAATCTTTCCTTCTTGTCGTAACCGCAGACGCTCCATAATAATGGAATCATAAGCAGTCTCGATACTTTCTACCATTTTGTTATCTTCACTATATTCTTGGGAGATACGCTGTTTAGCAGCTTGTATTTCCTCAAAAGAAGCATTTTCCGTAACCCCGAGTATTTCATAGGGATTTTTTTCACTCATTATTTATGTCTCCGGTGTTTTTCAATGTAAACGTTTTTATATGGTTATTAATTAAATTAATACACTTCCCACCATCCAAAAGCAGGGCCAATAAACCTTACCGTAAACCAAGTAGTAATCATAATACCAATTCCAATCCAAGCACCTCTACTTGTCAATTTAACAAACTGCTCTGCCTGAGATTTGGTAATGGGTATTCCAGGTAGAATTCGAGATTCTTGACCATATTTGTCTCCTAGGGCGGATTTACGGCGTTTTGCTTCTCCCATAATCTTATTCTTAATTGACTATCTACCATTTATTATGGATTGATCCTAACCTTTTCTGGCAATGGGAAACAATTGTTATTCAACTAACTGGACAGTTTCACTACTGTAACTTGCAATTACTAGTAGAGTTATTTTACATATTTTAATCTAAAGGAACTACATAGCTTATAGTTAGTCACTGTAATACCTACTCCTTTCCACACGAGAAATAATCATGAATAGTAAATTCTGGTTAAGTTTATCGGCGCTTACAACCTGTCTAGCCTTCGGCGATCTCTCTGGTACAATTACCACTTTTCCTGCTCTGGCGGATACCTCTAGCACCGACTACCTCTTCATTGTCGATCAAGCATGGCATGAATGTCAGCATTTTGGAGAAGCATATCAAGAAATTAAGAGTTTTGAGACTGCTAATTTTTACATCAATCTTTGTCAAAAAGGGGATCAGTACTTCTATGCGGGAAAAGCTAAAAATAACGGTTTAGAATCTACTTTTATTCCTGCCTATGCTACCGAGCAACTCAATACTTACCAAGCAGACAATGGCAATATTTCCTACATTGTGGAAATTCAACCTACAGAAGCTATTTTAAGGATACAAAGAAACGGTAACACGGTTATAGTGGAAAATTCTCTGTCTCAAAACTGTCCCCAAGTAAATTATGAGCCAAAATTTCAAATTGCTCAGGAACTAAACTATAGTAACTATCAAGTACAATCGTTCAGCGGTGCCGAAGGCAACAGCTTCGCTGGTCGTATTTTCGTAAATTCAGACAATGAAAATTCAGAAAATACTGAGATTAGTGTACTTAATCAGTTATCCATAACAGATACCCCTAAACAAAAAGCATTTACTTATATTCCCAAGCAGTTATCCAACTTTGGTGATTGTTTTTTAAGGTAGCATCCCATATTAGTTGTTTTTAAATTGGAAAAAAATTTATTGGCTATGAAATTACCTGATGGACCCAAAATTCCTTATAGACAGCTTAGAAGAAAATCCAGACCCAATGGAAATTGCTCGACTGCCATATTGAACTGCTGTTTGCCAAGAAACCCTAAGAATTTATCCAGTTGGAATATTTACCTTGTCTCGCATTACCAACTCGACTATAGAAATTATGGGTCGTAAGTTTGAGCCTGAGACAATGCTAGTGCCCGGTATTTATTCAACCCATCATCAAGAAGCTATTTACCCAAACCCAAAACAATTTTTGCCCGAAAGATTTTTAGAGCGCAAGTATTCTCGTTATGAGTTTATCCCTTTTGGCGGTGGCAATCGTCTTTGTCTGGGTTATGCTTTAGCGATGTTAGAAATGAAACTGGTATTAGCTACTGTATTATCTAGCTATGAGCTAAAACTAGCAAATGATCAACAAGTGAAACCTAAACGTCGTGGTGGTACTGTTGCTCCTGGCAATGGAGTACCTATGGTAATGACTGATAAGCGTGCTGTGAAAAAAGCTTTGGCTATTAGCTAAGACCAACTAACTGGAAACTTATTGATGCTGTAATTTAGCAGTTGGATGATTGAGCAATTTTCCTCGATAAAATAAACTTAACAATATTTTATTTTCCGGATTTGTTCATGTCTTCAACTGATTTAGAAACAACTATTAAAGAGACAGAAAAAAACCAAGATGCTTATTTAGATGAGCTTCCTGGGGAAGTAGAGATGTCTTTGTTCGATCATCTACAAGAATTGAGGATGCGTATCTTTTACGCTCTGATTTCTGTAGCTGTAGGAATTGTCTTGTGTTTTATTGTGGTAAAACCCATTGTCCAGTTATTGGAAATTCCTGCTAAAGGGGTTAAATTTCTGCAATTAGCACCAGGAGAGTTTTTCTTTGTTTCCATTAAAGTTGCTGGCTATAGCGGTATATTGATCGCTAGTCCGTTCATTCTCTATCAGATTATTCAATTTGTCTTACCAGGGTTAACCAGAAGAGAGAGACGTTTATTAGCACCAGTAGTATTAGGGTCTAGTGTGTTATTTTTTGCAGGATTGGGTTTTGCTTATATCGCTCTGATTCCTGCTGCACTTAATTTCTTTATTAACTATGGTGGAGATGTAGTAGAACAGTCTTGGTCAATTGACCGCTATTTTGAGTTTGTGCTGCTATTAATGTTTAGTACTGGTTTAGCTTTTCAGATTCCCATTGTGCAGCTTATTTTAGGATTTTTAGGCATTGTTTCATCAAGTCAAATGGCTTCAGGGTGGCGGTTTGTGGTTTTAGGTGCAGTGATTATGGGCGCAATTCTAACTCCTTCTACTGACCCTTTGACTCAATCCCTTTTGGCTGGTGCAGTGTTGGGTTTATATTTTAGCGGTGTGGGAATGGTGAAGTTGATTGGGAAATAGGGAATGAGGATTGGGGAATAGTGATTGAGGATTGGGGACTTGGGGAATAGCCATGAGGCGCAAGTAGCAATGAAGAATCAACAAGAGTGCAATTAGTAAGAGATTTATTATTGTGTTTGTATAGAAAGAATCTCTGAGGAAGTGGATCGCTGTAAAATTAACCTTAGTTTTCCTACGCATAGTACCTCCCCAGGAGCGAAACTGCGATTAGGACTATCTAAATCTTTATAACTTATAGTAGAATCCCCGCTCTAACCTCAATTTTATGAATATCCGCACTGTTTCCACCACTCCTTTTTCAGATCAAAAACCAGGTACATCAGGACTGCGTAAATCTGTCTCAGTCTTTCAGCAACCCCATTACCTAGAAAACTTTGTCCAGTCTATTTTTGACAGTTTAGAAGGCTATCAAGGACAAACTATTGTATTGGGGGGAGATGGTCGCTATTACAATCGTCAAGCTATTCAAATTATTTTGAAAATAGCATCCGCTAACGGTGTAGGGCGAGTACTTGTGGGTCAGGGAGGAATTATGTCCACTCCTGCTGCTTCCTGTATTATTCGTCAATATCAAGCCTTCGGGGGTATCATTCTCTCAGCTAGTCACAATCCTGGGGGACCCGATGGGGATTTTGGTATTAAATATAATGTTACTAATGGAGGACCCGCCCCAGAAAAAGTCACAGAAGCAATTTATGCTCGTTCTAAAGTAATTGATAGTTACAAGATATCTGATAGTCCCGATGTTAACTTAGATAAGTTATCGGTGTTGCGGATGGGAGAAATGGCAATAGAAGTTATCGATCCTGTTGAACCCTACGCCCGTCTGATGGAGTCTCTGTTTGACTTTGATAGTATTCGCCAGCTACTTCAGAGTGATTTCCGTATATGTATGGACTCTCTTCATGCAGTAACAGGTCCCTATGCTAAAAATATCTTTGAGAAGCGTTTAGGTGCAGCATCAGGAACAGTAACTAATGGTAAGCCTTTAGAAGATTTTGGTGGTGGACATCCTGACCCCAATTTAGTTTATGCTCATGACTTAGTAGAAGTGATGTTTGGGGACAATGCACCTGATTTTGGGGCTGCTTCTGATGGAGATGGAGATCGCAATATGATTTTAGGACGCAATTTCTTTGTGACTCCTAGTGATAGTCTAGCGGTACTGACAGCTAATGCTCATCTTGTCCCTGGTTATAAAGATGGTATCTCAGGTGTAGCTCGTTCTATGCCTACTAGTGCAGCAGCAGATAGAGTGGCAGCCAAGTTAGGAATTGATTGTTATGAAACTCCTACGGGTTGGAAATTCTTTGGTAACTTGCTAGATGCAGATAAAGTTACTCTTTGTGGAGAAGAAAGTTTTGGTACTGGCTCAAACCATGTTAGAGAAAAAGATGGACTGTGGGCAGTACTATTCTGGCTTAATATCCTAGCTGCAACTGGTAAATCTGTAGAAGATATTGTTAAAGAACATTGGGCAACCTATGGACGCAATTTCTACTCCCGTCATGACTACGAAGAAGTAGATAAAGCCAAAGCTACAGAACTTATGGAACGGTTACGGGGTATGGTTGGTACGATGAAGGGTCAGAAGTTTGGGGAATATGAAGTAGAATATGCTGATGATTTTAGTTACACCGACCCCATAGATAGTAGCGTGAGCCAAAAACAAGGTATTCGTATTCGTTTTACTGATGGCTCAAGAATTGTTTTTCGTCTGTCTGGTACAGGAACAAAAGGAGCAACCTTAAGAGTTTATCTCGAAAGTTATGAGCCAGATGCTAGCAAGCACGATCTGGATACTCAATTAGCTTTAAAACCTTTGATTACTATGGCTGAAGAAATTGCTCTGATTCGTCAATATACTGAAAGAGAAGAACCAACTGTAATCACTTAAACCTATAATAAGGTGGGCAATGCCCACCCTAAACAATATTAATAGATAGGGAATGTACAAATAATTTTGTAATAAGACTTAAGACAGAAATGCTTCCAAAGGTGATCGCCAACCCAACTAAGGATAAACTTAGATTATATTTATAAATGTGTTTAATTTTAAAAATATATCATTAGCCCAAATTATTATTGAGAATGGCTAAGGTGGTTGCAACTTCCTAGAACTCTTGATACTATATTAAGCGAAAGTTGTATGTTAGTTGTGGGTTTGTTTTAATTTTGTCTTGATTAATTATTCTTAACAATAAAAACCGTTTCTCTACACGCATTACAGAAATTATTAATTTGTATTCAAAATATAACTTAATGAAAACAAAGAGAAAATAGAAATTCTTATTGACTAAGTATATTTACTTATTTTGACAAAAAGCAATTTTTATGGTTAGTAATCGTAAGTTTTAGAAATTATATAAAATTACAATTGCTGGATAATAAATCTGAAAGTTCCTTACCAATGCACAATATAAATCAACTAATTTTAAGTTTTTGGGAAACATTTAGATCTTATGTTTGGCTTATATTCTATTCATCAACCTTCTGTTTCTTGTTAGAGTTGTTGCGACCAGCTAATAACTATTCAATAGCATCGAGGGTTCGCGGGGCTTACTTTTGGCTTGTCTATATCCTGATCACGGCAACCTTTTTAACTGTATTCAATGGCTTTTGGAAATCTCTCGGACTAAATTCTCTGATTACGGTTAATCTATCGTGGTTCTCATCTTCTGAGTATTTTCCTCTTAAGGTAATCGGTTGGTTCGCTGTAGCAGGAGTGATGCCGACGATTTCGGATTTCTTTTACTATTGGTTTCACCGTTTGCAGCATTCAAATTCTTTTTTATGGCGATTTCATGCAGTACATCACTCTCTTAGAGAGATGAACTCATGGAACAACAATCATCATTTCACCGAGGAAATTTTCCGAATCCCCTTTGTATTTATACCATTAAGTCTTTTTTTTCAAGGAGATCCTGGGTACGTCCCTGCAATCATAATCTATATTCTGAGGATACAAGGACAATTTGAACATTCATCGACGAAGTTCAATCTTGGAATCCTCCGCTATATCATACCTGATAATAGATATCATCTTCCTAGAAAAAAAGCGATCGCCATAATTACAAAGATAACCTATATTAGTATATTACATTAATACTTCAATTGGCAACATAAAGCCAGTAGATGATCGCTTTAATCCAATACAGCGATCGCCCTTATTACCAGATCATGTGTACGAAACTTAATACTACAAAATACTTTCGATTAGAAACATAAAGTGGATTGCGAGGTGGTGCATCAGAGAAGTGTGGGATAGGTGATCATGTCATGCCAACTCCAAGGGGCGATCGCTAATCCTGCTCTCATAGCAGCAGTATTTTTCTTGCGACTATGAACCCAAATCCAATTAAAATAACTGACTACTAATCGAACTGTTAATTCGGTTTGTGACCGTAATGTGTAGTATTAGTTTTTAGAATTGGTATAAATTGGAGCTGTCTTATTACTTTTGCCAAACAGCATTAACTTTTTAATAGACAAGAGAACCAGCTAATTTATAAAATCAGGAAAACTTTGCTGCTCTATTCCTGATGAAACTTATATTCTCAACATTTCTGGGTTTAGGTTTTGGATTAACACTTATTTCCCCAGTCTTAGCTCAAATCACTACAGATGGTAGTACCAATACAACTTTAACTCCTACTGATAATGGAGTTCAAATAGATGATGGCTTACGGACTGGAGACAATCTATTTCACAGTTTTGGAGAATTTTCTGTACCAAATGGAAGTGAAGCTTTCTTTAACAATGCTACTGATGTAGCTAACATCTTTTCTCGGGTCACAGGGGGTAATATCTCCAATATTGATGGATTGATTCGTGCTAATGGTGCAGCGAATTTATTTTTAATCAATCCGCACGGTATTTTGTTTGGGAATAATGCCAGATTAGATATTGGTGGTTCGTTTTATGGAAGTACTGCGGATAGTATTTTATTTCCTGAAGGGGAGTTTAGTGCAGTAGATTTAGATAATCCTCCTTTATTAACGATTAATGCTCCCATTGGTTTGAGATTTCGGGATAATCCAGGGGAGATAGTAAATCAATCTGTGGCAGGAGGTGTGGGTTTAACAGTAGCACCAGGAGAAAATTTAGCACTAATTGGTGGCAACATTACTTTAGAAGGAGGAAGAATCACAGCACCAGGAGGAAGAGTAGAGTTAGGGAGTATAAATAGTGAGAGTGTAGTCAGTTTAGAGCCAACATCTCAAGGCTTTGTTCTGGGATATGAAGAAGTACCAAACTTGGGAAATATTCAACTGAACCAACAGGCAATGTTAGATACTAGTGGTTCTTTTGGAGGTACTATTCAGATCCAGGGAGAGCAATTATCTGTACAAGATGGTTCACAGATTTTTTCTACAACCACCAGTGGTGATGGAGGAGACATAGTTATTGATACCAGTCAATTAGCTATTAGCAATGAAGGTGCAATCTTCACTGCTACTTTGGGTAGTGGTGATGGAGGAGATATAGTTATTGATACTGATAAATTAGCTATTAGCAATGAAGCTGAAATCTCGACTATAACTACTTTTGGTAGTGGTATGGGAGGAGATATAAATATTAGTGCGACAGAAGCAATAGAGATAATTGGCAATGGATTTGACGAATTTCAGGAGACTTTTGTCCGAGGTGTGTTATTAGGAACTACAATCACGGAATTGTTGCAGCAAGGGACTAGAATTTCCGTGAGTAGTTTAGGAATTGGTCAAGCTGGTAGCCTCACAATTGACACATCTTCGTTCCGTATGAGTGATGGAGGAGTAATTATTAGTCCAACATTAACTAGTGGCAGAGGAGGAGATATTAAGATTACTGCGACAGAAGGAATAGAGATAATTGGTTCAGGAGTACAAAGTGGAAGTGCGCGAGATTCTACTGGTCGGGCTGGTGATATTCTGGTTGAGGCAAAAAATTTAGAGATTAGAGATGGAGCAATAATTGCTAATATTACTTTAGGTAGTGGCAGAGGGGGAGATATAGTAGTAAATGTTTCTGAAAATATAGAATTATCCAATACTCCTGTACAAGCATTTATTCCAGCAGGTATATTAGCCAACAGTAGTATTGGCACTGGACAAGCTGGTAATATCGCGATTAATGCCAGTAACTTATTTATGAGTGAGGGAGCAATAATTAGTAATAACAGTGGTTCTTTGATTTCAAATCCAACCCCCACAGATGATTTTTTGAGATTTAATGGAGGAAATGCGGGGAATATAGATGTAAATATCTCTGGGTTAATTCACTTAACTGGAATTTCACCTAATGAGGTAACTACTAGTGGCTTTGGGTCGGCAGCTTTTAGCGATAACTCTTCAGCAGGAGATATAAATATTTCAACGGGAAATTTGTTAATTGAAAATGGGGCTGGAATAGATGCCTCCACAATCGGTTCAGGAGAAGGAGGAACAATTACGATCAAAGCTAGAGAATCTGTAATTGTAACTGGTAAGTCTCCCATTGGAGAACCTGCTGCCGTAAGCGAAGTCCCCAGTAATATATCAGCAACTTCTGGTCGTATTGAGCTTCCTACTGAAGCCACAGGTGAGGCAGGAAACTTAAATATTGAAACCAGAGAATTAGTTATCCAAGATGGAGCTACAATTGCAGTCAATGGTTTTAGCTCAGGAGCAGCTGGGGAACTTAAGGTAATTGCGGATTCTATCACCCTTGATAATGAAGGAACTATCAATGCTTCAACAGTTTCGGGTGAAGGCGGTAACATTACACTACAAGTTAATAACACTATAAGTTTGCAAAATAACAGTACTATTTCAGCACAAGCAGCAGGAGATGCTAATGGTGGCAATATCAATATTAATGGTCAGTTTATTGTCGCTTTTCCTAGTAATGGTGATGGTAATGACATTATTGCTAGTGCGGAACGAGGAGAAGGAGGTAATATTAACATCACAGCAGAAGCTCTTTTAGGCATTGAAGAACGTCCAGCTATACCAGGAAATAGAACTAATGATATTGATGCTAGTTCTCAGTTTGGTTTAAGTGGCAGTGTAACTTTTAATGTTCCTGATACTAACAATTTTGAAGAAACTTCGGAATTATCTAGTAATGTCATTTCAGCAGAAGCAGTAGCAGGAAATGCTTGTTCACCTAGTGCAGGAGTATCTAGTTTAGTTATTCAAGGTAAGGGAGGAGTCCCACCAGAACCCAATTTACCTTTAAGTGCTGAAGTATTGCTTGGTGATGTTCAACCTATCACACCCAATTTTTCCCAGTTGAATAATCAGCAAACAAACCAGAATACTGTGTTTCAAGTTCAACCAGTTAAAACTTCTGTTGGAGATATTTATCCAGCTAGAGGAATCATTAAAACTGAAGATGGTAGAGTAATTTTAACTGCTTATCCTACTGGCAATAATGCTACTCGGACTCCTAGCGGTGCAACACATTGTAATTAAACTTAAATAATATAATTTACGATGATTCGGCTACTTTAAACTTAGCTACAGTAGCCTCTAGCTTTTGTGCTACTTGAGCAGTGTTAATAATCGATAGTGCGACTTTTTTAGAAGATATGGATGTGACTTCGGATAAATGAGCAATTTTTTGCATGAGGTGAGTAACATTTTGAGCAGTATTTGCCTGAGAGACAGTTACTTCGGAGATAGAACCCATTAATTGGTTAATTTGTTGGGATTTTTCCAGTACCAGCCCCAAACTTTGCTTGGTGTATTCGACTAAGTTGGTGGTTTCTAATACCTGGACTATACTTGATTCCATAGCTTGGTTTACTTCCTGAGTTTCTCCTTGAATTGCTGCAACAATATTTGCAATTTCTCTGGTTGCTGCTGTGGATTCTTTCGCCAATGCACCCACTTGTTCTGCAATAATAGTAAAACCTTCCCCATATTCTCCTGCAAGTCTAGCTTCGACACGGGCATTAATAGCTAGTACGTTGGTTTTTAAGGCAATTTCTTGAATAAAAAAGACTGCTTGAGCAATTTTCTGAGAAGATTCTTGTAAACGCTTCATTTTTTTAGCTGTTTCTCCTACAGTAGTTCGTAAATCGAGAATACTCTGTACTGTTAAGTCCATATTGTTAGTACTGCTGACAATGGTATTGTAGGTATCATCAGCGATCTTTTCTGCTTGGTTAGCGTTTTCAGCAACAGCCTCAATCGATTGAGACATTTGTTCGACGGACACCAAGGTATTTTGAGTTTCTTTGGACTCAGCAACAGCTTGCTCTGCTAACAACATAATTGCTGATTCATTTTCCTTTAAAGAATAACCTACTTGATGAGTTACCTTTTTGACTTCAATAGCAATTTCTTGTAGGTTATCAATGATAGCGTTAAATAAGTCGGCAACTGTACTGAGTTCTAACGAGTCTAAGTTAGACCTAACTGTTAAATCCCCTTCTGTGGCCTCGGAAACTTCATTGATTAAAGTATAAATCGCGGTTTCTAGCTGTTCTTTTGATTGACTTTGTTGTTGTGCAACATTTTTTTGTTCTTGCAGTAGTTGCTTAATTCTCTTCGACATTAACTGAAAGTTATGGGCTAGTTCTCCAATTTCATCATGAGTCGTATTTGTTATTTGAACATCTAAATCTCCCTTAGCAATTTTATTAGTTGCTCTGTTGAGTTGGGAAATTGAATCAGAAATATTTTTGGATTGAAAATAAGCAAGTACCCCTGTAACGGCGATAGTCAAGATTAAAGATAATAGAATGTTTCTCTGTAATATGGAGACTTCATGGATAATAGAACGCTTATTTGCCGATTGTAAATCCGTTAGCAAAATACTAATATTTTCACCATCTTCTCGAATGCTATTGGCTAAATCGTCAAACTCTAGAATAAGAGAACTATGTTGATTCATTTCAAACTTGCTATTTTCAGCAATATCGCGTTCATATTCAGCTAATAGTTTTTCTCCAACTTGTTTAAAATTCTCTGTTTTGGCTTTTGTGCTTTCTAAAATCTCTTTTGATTTAGGGTCATTTAATGTTTGATTAAGAATCACAATTTGTTCTTGGATTGATGCTAATCGCTGGAAAAACTTATCTCGATCCTGACTTTTTTCTAATACGAAAAACAACATCAAATGACCCTCTGCTCTCTTAACATAGCTACTTATTTCGTTAGCTGCTGTAATTGCTTGTTGCTTGTTGAGAAATTCCGTTTCAAGCTCAGTTATAATAACTCCTTGTTCCCGTAATGTACTGGCTATATCGTGAAATTCTTGGATTGAATCTTCATATTGTTTCATTTCAAACTTGCCATTTTCAGCAATGCTGCGATAGTATGCAGTTAAGAGTTTTTCTCCACTAGGCTGTAATTTCTTAAATTCGACTTTAGCCTCTTCAAGAATCTTTTTTGACTCATTACTAGTGGTGTTATCCGCTACAATGCTGATTTGCTCTTCCAGAGAATCAACTCGCTGAAAAAATTTCTCTCGATGGCTAGGGTCATTTAAGGCTAAAAATAACATCAAATGACCTTCTGCTCTTTTAGCATAGCCACTGAATTTAGTCGCACCATTAACTGCTAATCTGAAATTTTCATCTCCACCTTCAAATTTATTAGCAATTTTTTTGTTAACAGATAAACTATAAATTCCAGTTATACTCAAACTTAAGATTGCTATAGAATTTAGGATGAGAAGTTTATTTCTTATTTTCATATTTGTAATTTGTTAGATTAGCAATTTTATAGATGGACAGAATATTTTTGAATGTTCAAAATTCTGTTTTTTTGTTAAATTTTCTATTAATCAAATTAAAATCATTGATAATCAGGTGGGGCATAGAATTTAGCACTGGCAAGAAAATTCGCGGTGGAGATACTAATATGCTAAATTATTCTACTTTTCAATCCCTATTTCCCAGTATGCAGGAGAATAGTAAATGAAAATATCTGTCATTAATACAGCAGAAGTAAATCCAATCTCTTAATTCAGAAGCAATCTTCAATTTCGACCCAATTGTCAACCACGGGACAGTAATTAATTTCAGAATGATAATTAATGGCAATAATTATCACTGGCTAGTTTCAGATTACACTTGTTATTCTTTTTACTTTAAAAAATGAAGGTAAAAATAGAGGTAAATACTCAGGGAATTAATAAGCGAAACTTCTAAGTAACAATACAATAATATAGCGATCGCGCTCAAGGATAAAATAATTTCTGACTCAGGAGTAAAGTAACTTATAAAACTAGGCATAGAGCTAAGGAGAAAAAATATGTACTCAGAGTTAAAGCTTGAGCCATATATTAGACTTCTTGCTCCAAGTCAGGGAATAGGGAATAGGGAAGATTTTTCACGAAAAGAGTCGTCAAAATGATTATTTTTTTACTTTTGCAAGAGGTCTATTTTCTTACCATTGAAATTGCGATAAATTTTGTTAGCTTCGGAGAAATTTTAATTTGGCACAGATACTAAATCAATACTATTTATTTCCTGCAATTAAACCCCTTCTATCATCACGAATAGAAGCTTGCAGAAAATTCTTGAGATGTTGAATATGTGGGCTGTCAGTAATTAAATCTAGTTGTGCGATCGCTTTATCTAAAGGCAAATTCTCACGATATAATATACGGAAGGCTTTTTTTAGTTGCTTAATCTCATCATTACTAAAGCCTCTTCTTTTTAACCCTACTAAGTTCAGCGATCGCACTTTAGCGGGATTTCCTTCTATCAGTAAATAAGGGGGTACATCCCGATTAATACGACTCATTCCCCCTACCATTGCCATGCGTCCGATATGAACAAACTGATGAATACCTAATACACCACTAATAACGGCTTGAGATTCAATCTTTACGTGACCAGCCATTGCTACATTGTTAGCGATGATAACTTCATTTTCAATGATGCAGTTATGTGCCACATGGGAATAAGCCATCAGTAGATTATCATTCCCAATTATTGTTGCTTCTTCTGCTAGAGTGGCTTTATTAATTGTTACATATTCCCGAATCCGATTGCGATCGCCTATAATTACTTTACTGTTTGCTCCTTGATACTTGAGGTCTTGGGGGTCTAAACCAATAGCAGCACCAGGAAATATCTGATTATTTTCCCCAATGGAAGTAACCCCATCTATTACAGCATGAGAACCTATGGTAGTATTGGCACCGATGGTAACTTCTGCTCCAATAATGGCATAGGGAGCTACTCGAACTGTAGAGTGTAGTTCCGCAGTAGGATGCACAATGGCAGTAGGATGAATTAAGGGACTCTCAAGCATTGATAGCATTTTTCGTCATTTTTAGCATAAACTTTGGTCAAGGCGGGGGAAAGGTTAAAGGTTAAAGGATTTTAATTTACCCTTCCATTTTGCCAGCTACCATAACTTGTTATATCTAGGGGACATATGGCTCGTTCACTACCCGAATTAATCAATCAAGGAAAACATCATGTCTGCTTGGACTGCTAGTTGACCGTCTATTTCTCCTTTGCCTTGCATTTTAGCGATACGATTGCTTTTGAGATTTAAAAGTTCTACTGTCATGATTAATTGATCGCCTGGAACAACAGGACGACGAAACCGCGCCTTATCAATACCAGCAAAAGCAAAAAACTTACCTTTTAATTCGGGTATTTGCATTAATATTGTTCCTCCTACTTGTGCCATAGATTCTATTTGTAGTACACCAGGCATCAAAGGGCGACCAGGAATATGTCCAGGGAAATAAGGTTCATTAAAGGTCACATTTTTCAGACCGACGGCTCTTTCTCCTGGTACATACTCAAGAATGCGATCTACCAAAGCAAAGGGATAACGATGGGGTAAGAGTGCTTGTATTTGTTCTACTGTGAGAATTTGAGAATCAACAGTTGCTGAATTATTGGTCATTGTAATAATTATTAAGTTATAGAATATTAGCCAATTTGCGAGCTAACTGAATATGGAGTTTATGGCTCGCTTTATAAGCTAGAAAATGCAGAGCAGGAAATGAACCCAACAAACTCATATCTCCTACTAAGTCTAATAGTTTATGACGGGCTGGCTCGTTAGTAAATCTTAAAGGGGGATTTAACCATCCTGTTTCGCTGCAAACCAAGGCGTTATCGAGATTTCCTCCTTTAATTAGACCTGCTTGCCGTAACTGTTCAATTTGTTCTGCAAAACCAAAAGTACGAGCAGGGGCAATTTCTCTGGCAAAATCTTCTGTAGCAGGATGCCAACTATGCCATTGATTGGAGATCGCTTTATAAGGAAAGTCAATACCATAAGTAAAACGAGTTTCTGTAGCAGAAATAGCAGCTACAAAGGAGTCATTTTCTTGTATCCAAACGGGAGTCTCATTGAGACAGGGGAAGTTTTGAGGCTTTTCGGAACTTTCTTCAATTCCTGAGCCAACAATAGCTTCTGTCCAAAGTTTAGCTGAACCATCTAGTAATGGTACTTCTGCACCATCAATTTCTATACGAGCATCATCTATCCCACTAGCTGCTAAAGCTGCTAATAAATGTTCTACTGTTCTAACTTTGGCTTCTCCTACTGCTAATTCTGTAGATAGGGTAGTTTGGTTGACTGCTGTGATGCTAGCTGGAATTATAGGACGATTTTCTAAGTCTATTCGGACAAAATGTCTTCCTTGACCGACTTTTCCAGGGATTACTTTAACTGTTGTTGTTTCTCCAGAATGCAATCCTATCCCTGATAATTCAAAGGTTTGTTTCAGTATATTAGCCATTTGACGCTCCCACACTTTATATGATAGGTAACACCAGAGGAAAAATGTATAAATTTTAGGTTTGAGAGCAAGTTGTTTCTAAGTTCCTATACCCTAACCTCTAACCTCTGACCGATAATAATTTCTAATACCAATTCTCGAAAATAACAAGAGACTTAATTTGTTTCTAGGCAGGAGGCAGGAGTAATAGCAATAGTTTCAGAGTTGTTTCCTATTAATATAAGAAATAATGTACTATCTCTTTTACTACTTTTGAGAAATGGTCTAATTTCTAATTTCTAATTTTTATATAGGATTAGTAATTAGTACCTAGTAATTACTAATTTCCCTATGACCTCTAACCCCTAACCTCTGACCTCTGACCTCTGACCTCTGACCTCTTAAAATCTCTCTCCAATACCAAAATGAATCCGATTATCCCCATCATCATTAATGGCATAATCTACCCGAATGGGTCCTAGGGGTGATTGAACACGCACACCTATACCATAGCCGAAACCATCTCCAGGTAAGTCTCTTCTAACTGAAGGTTCTCCAGGTACATCACTATCTGTACCGATGACGCTTCCATAGTCGAAGAATAAAGCACCGCCAACAATTCTAAAAATGGGGAAGCGATATTCTGCTGTGCCTTGAATGTAACTTCTTCCACTGCCTACTTCTCCTTCAGGATATCCTCGTACTGAGTTACTACCACCTAACACAAAGGCTTCATAGGGTGGTAAATCTCCAATGACTGTTCCAGCTTGAACGTTAAAAGCAAGAGCTTGGGATCCTTCACTAATTCTGATTAAGTTAATGGGAATGTAATAGCTGTAGCTACCTCTAACACGACTGAATAGAATACTACCAGAGCCAATGGGAGCGGTTTGATCTAGTCCAAGGCGCAATATCGAACCCCTAGTAGGTTGTAAACGATTGTTTCGTCGATCCCTTGTTGCTCCGAAACGAAAGATAAATAGGTCATCTTCCCCACTGTCACTAAAAGCTAGATTCTCCCCACCGTCTTCGTCCCTAGATACGGGAGAAATATCTCCATCATCATTTTTGATTGCTACGCGCTGATATTGAAATCCTGTGGATAATTGCCACTCTGCTCTGGTAAAGGGGTTATCTGCTAGAGGACGAGTAAAGTTAATTCCCCCCCCAGTCCTCACAACTCTAGGACTATCGTCTCCATCTTCGGTTCTAATATCTTCATCATCACCGTCAAATACTAAAGAAATGGAACGACGACGGAAAGCATTAAGGGTGTAGGAAGTACGATTAGGATCACCACCTATCCAAGGATCGGTAAAACGAAGGTCAAACAATAGTTCTCTTTCTCCTAACTGGAATTCTCCACCAATAGTTTGATTATTTCCCCCTAAATTTTGCTGTTGATAGCTGATACTACCAAACAATCCACTAGAAGAACTAAAACCAGCACCAGCAGCTATTGAACCAGTACTACTTTCTACTAATTCAACATTAATTACTACTTTACTGGGGTCTTCTCCAGGACTAAAAGAGAGTCTTACATCTTCAAAAATCCCTAAACCAAATACCCTTTGTAAATCTCTTCGCGCTATATCCTGTTTAAATACATCTCCTGGCTTTAATTCGATTTCCCTGGTAACGATAAAATCACGGGTTCTTCCTTCGGTGGGTTCGTTTTCTTCGTCAAAAAATCTCACCTGAATATCCTCAATAATTCCTTCTGCCACAATGAGAGTAACTGTGCCATCAGGGGAAACTTGGGGTGAACCTACTACCTGAGCTAGTTCATAGCCATTTTCGGAGTACCATTGGTTAATTTGTATAATACCCTCTTGCAATTCTCGGAGATTGAGTATTTCTCCATAAGTGTCTTGAAATATCTCATTGACTTTCTCAGGTGGTAAGACTTGTTTGTCTGTATCTGGTGGTATGGTCTGAATTGCTACCTGATTTAAGACGGGATTGGGTTGGACTAGAAACGTAATCCTTACTCCCAAGGGTGTATCTTCAGGGGTTACTTCGACGTTTTGAAAGAAGCCTGTAGCATAAATAGCGTTAACATCTTCTTGTAATTGAGAACGGGTAGTGGTTCTTCCTGGTTGTGTATTAATGGAGCGATAAACAATATCTTCTAGTTCTCCTTCTGTGCCTAATACTAAGACTTCCGCTACTAAAACTCTGGGTTCTGGGGGTGGTGTGGTGGGTTGAGAAAAATCTGGGAGTTGTTCGGTTTCAGGTGTTATTTGTATGGGAGTTTCTTCTGTTGGTTGTTCTTGAGCTATAAGAGTTGAGGATACCTTTTCTAATGCTTCTGCTTGAAACTTGTGTTGTTGTGCTGAATCATTTTTTGTTGGTACCCAATCAAAAACCCTCTCAGGAGTTATGGTTGACAACTCATTTTTTCCCGATTTAGTTACATTCTCAACATCTATTTTATGGGATATTTCAGCTTCAGCTAATAGCTTTGGCTTTTTAGGTAAAACTTTAGGCTTTTTTTTTCTGTTTATGAAGCTTTTGTCTTCAGGAGGAAGCAATGTTACTGTTTTGGACTTTGATTGTTTGACCAATAAGGGTATGTTGGGGTTTGATTCAATATGTTTCCCATTATTTTGTGTTGTTGTTACTTCATCCCCTTTATTATTTGGTAATGAAGATATCATTTCAGCTTGAGCATTATTCCAAGATAAACCGACACTAAAAAGCAAAGATGTCGTTAAAATCTTGAAACAGTAATATAAACCTACGTTTTTGTTTTTTTCTAGCACTTCCACACACCAAATGAAGCAATTGCTACTGTAACAGTTTTTTCGTATTTAGTTGAGTCGGCAAGGAATGTTTACATTCTTTGCATTCTGGGAAATCGAGACTAATTACACCAATATATGTTCCTCTTTACCATTTAACGTTCATCATTAGCTCCCTAATACTGATAAGACTCTTTGCTGAACTCTTTGATAAGCTGATTCTACATCCCCTAAATCTTTGCGAAAACGGTCTTTATCCATGACTCTGGCTTTAGGATCAGTTTCAGTTGTATCCCATAGACGACAAGTATCAGGACTAATTTCATCTGCTAGTAAAATTTTGTCTTGAGAATCTGTGCCAAATTCTAATTTAAAATCTACTAGGGTGATGTTGCAGCGAGTAAAAAATTCTTGCAGATGGTGATTAATTTTTAGTGCCATCTCTTCTAAGATTTGCAACTGCTCTGATGTTACTATATTTAATAGGAACAAGCGATCGCGTGTTAGTAAGGGATCTCCTAAAGCATCATCCTTAAGATAATACTCTACTAATGGTTTTGGTAATATTTGACCTTCTGGTAATCCTGTTTGACGACAGAGACTCCCTGCTGCAATATTTCTCACTACTACTTCTAAAGGAATTATCTTAACTACTTTAACTCGCATTTGGTTGGAGCTAGGACAGTCAATATAGTGGGTTGGAATGGCATTTTTTTCGAGCATTTGCAATAAAGCTGAAGTAATCGTGCAGTTTATAACTCCTTTCCCTTGAATTTGACCTTTTTTTTGCGCGTTAAAGGCAGTTGCATCGTCTTTATATACTGTAAGCAATACTTGAGGGTCTTCTGTGGAGTAGAGAATTTTAGCTTTGCCTTCGTAAAGTTTTGTGTTTGGTGACATAGATAGTAAGTTAATCGGTTAAGATGCTTAGTTGTTGATTGGGGACTGGGGGACTAGGGGACTGGGGAACTGGGGAACTGGGGGACTGGGGGATTAGGGATTAGTAATTAGAAAGAGCGTAATTATTATGGAGATTGGTTGTTCAAGGATGAATTATCAGGTCGAGGGATAAGTCTGCTTAGAAAGTACTTCGCGCTAGATATTATCATAGTCGGCTTATATTTCCTGTTTCGCGCTCCTTTATCCCTCATCCCACGCGTTGACTGAGTATAACTTAATTGACTTGGGGAAAATTTCCCGATAGTCTTTTGTTCAATTAAATTAAGATAAGGTTAAAGATTGATTAATAAATGGCTAAAATATTACTAGCACTTGCTTATGATGTCAATACCTAGATTTCTTGCAAGCATTATAAAAACTTATTCCTATTCAGAAAATTCTGAGTTAGTTTTGTAAAACATACTTGGCTAAATAATAATCTCTATTTTTCATAAAACATGAACTCCAATAATGATAATAATGATAATAATTATAAAAATAATTTTCTTTACCCCCGAAGTTCTTATCATGGTGATGTGCAACCTGAAAGCTTAGTTTTCAATGCCAATTTACAGGAGTTTGCTCAAAAAATAAACTATATCTGTAATTTGGAAACTGGAGGTAAAATTACGCCTGAAGATGCTTATAAACAGATTAAATATCTATGGAAACAACTTAAGCGTAGTAAAAAACAATTAGGAATCGGGGAACGCCCTTTTGAGAATCAATAAGCAGCCATGTTGCGAAATTTTTAGCTTTTTGTATGAATTGCGGTCAGGATTTGTCGGTTTATATTATAAGTCTTTATTGAGCTTCTTACCATTGGTGATGGTTTGTGGTAATATCATTGAATGCACGTACTCAACTACACTTATCGACTCAAGCCAAGCGACCCCCAAGAAGAAATTATGAATTCTTGGTCTTGTCCAGAATGTAAGTATCGAGTAGATAGAGATATTGCCTCCCCTCAAGAACTTTGTAACAGAGGAATAGAAAAAGTAGCGCAGGGACTCTGCGGAAAGGAAACAGCCTATCAAATAGTCGATCTGTCGGGGGCGATGAGCCTAGATAAGTGGCTTGGGGTAGGAATGCCTAACAGTGATGTTGGGAAGCCTACGGTATAATCTTTGATTTACCCTAGGAGGATGTCACATATGTCCCGTTCCAAAGCGTTACAATATTATGTCTTGGCTCGCTTGTTACTAGCACCCCTAATGCAGTTAACCATCGCAACTATCGTTTTTCTACTGTTGAGGGCTACTCCTGGTGATCCTGCTGATGCAATTTTGGGTACTCGCGCCCCTGAAGCAGCAAAGGAAGCCTTGAGAGAGCAGTTAGGCTTAAATTTACCTCTTTGGCAACAATATTTTAACTATCTGGGGGATTTACTACATTTTGACCTTGGTAGCTCCCTAAGTAGTAGGGGTTTATCAGTGTGGAAGGTGATTCAAGATTATTTTCCTGCTACTGTAGAATTAACCTTCTTTAGTATGATGGTAGCTGTGATTGTAGGGGTAAGTATTGGTGCGATCGCAGCTTCTAAGCCAGGGACGATTTTTGACGTTGGTGGGCGATTATTCGGCATTATTACTTATTCTCTGCCGTTATTCTGGGTAGGAATGCTATTACAGCTAATTTTTGCTGTTCAGTTAGGTTGGTTTCCCCTAGGTACTCGTTTCCCTGTAAATATGGCTACACCACCTCACATTACCGGTTTATATACCGTTGATAGTCTGTTAACAGGAAATTGGGAACTATTATTTACTGCTTTATATTATTTAGCCTTACCCAGTATGACTTTAGGCATTTTATTGAGTGGTATTTTTGAGCGTATTGTGAGAGTGAATCTGAAGCAAACTCTACAAGCAGAATATGTAGAAGCAGCTAGAGCTAGAGGCATACCAGAAATAACTATCTTATTCTCTCATGCGTTTAAAAATGCCTTAATTCCTGTAATTACAGTCTTAGGTCTTACCTTTGCTGCATTATTAGGAGGTGCAGTTTTAACAGAAGTAACCTTTTCTTGGCCTGGTTTAGGAAATCGCTTGTATGAGGCGATTTCACTGCGAGATTATCCTACAGTACAGGGAATTATGGTCTTTTTCGGAATTATTGTGGTTTTTGCTAGTATTGCGATCGATGTAATTAATGCTTTTGTCGATCCTCGTATTCGATACTAGTTGGATGTCAATACACGGTAAATACGCGACGAGCGTGGTAGCCCCTCTCTTTTAAGTCGGGGTGGAAACGCGAGACGAGGGAATTTACTCCCCGCTCGTTCATTTAACTATGGTGAGGGTCATTAATGTATTCCTGAATTTTAGCTGTACTTACTTTTCCAGTAGTGTCATAAAAATAAGAGTGAGTCCATAAAGTAGGTAGTTTCAGCAAATGTGGAAATTCTTGTCTAAGATATCTACTAGAGCGACCTTTAAAAGCTTTAACTATTGAGTTGATAGGGGTTTTTGGGTCATGTTCAACTAAAACATGAACATGATTAGGAGCAATCTGCAACGCTTCTATTATCCAGCCTTTTTCACTTGCTACCTCGCTTAATATTTGACTTAATCTCAATTTAACGTCTCCGACTAATACAGGCTTTCTTCTTTTAGGTATCCATATTAAATGAACAGTAGCTGAACCTAAAGAGTGCTTGTTATGCCTGTACTGTCGAGCATCTTTTTTCATGAATTTATATGTATAAGGCTTTTATCTATATACAAATTCATTATACTAATCAAAGTTAAATCTCAATAAAAAGCGATGGCGAATCAAACTCCTTGTCACTATTGCGACGGTAAAGGTTACATTGATATTAGGGATTGTGTAGGCGATATTCAACGTTTTGAAAATTGCTCGTTTTGCGGTGGAACAGGTTTTTTGCAAAATGAAACAAAATCAGAAGACAACAAAAACAATCCCAAATATGTCAATAAAAGCAATGTTCAATTTGAGTGATAGTTGATTTAGATAGTTAGTGGTTAGTGGTTAGTGGTTAGTAATTAGTAGTTAGTAGTTGATAATTGACCTACTTAAGTTGTTTTATCTCTAGCTAATCTAACCAAAACATAGCCTATAGATAGACAGAGAGTGGCAATTCCCAGAGCCATTAAGTCATTACTGGACTTTTTATCTAAGTCAAAAATAATAATTTTTCGGGCTACAGCAATTAAGGAAGTTGTTAAGACTAGCTCCAGTTGGATTACTTGTTTTTTGAGATAGGCGGTAATATTTTCTAGTAATTCTAAAGCAATTAGTATATTGAGAAATAAGCCAAAAAGCTCGATTAACTTTTTATTATAAAGTCCTGCTAGTTTTTCAGTAAAAATATCTAGCCCTAAGAACCAAATTAAGTCTGCTAAAGCTAATAGAATAATTATTACTAGTGCTAGGGATAAAATTTTAGCTACTATATTTTCTCCCCAATGTACTAATTTAAGAAAATTCTCGTCTTTCTGGAGTTGCCAGATTTTTTTTAAAGGATTTTTCATCACATAATTTTCATCATTTTCATTACACTTAATGTTCTGTCAGTCTTTAATTGATGGATTGAGTTTGAGATGGTGATATTATACTCGCATCAGACCCGAAGATATTTAATTATTGAGTTGACACATCATTTTTAAATTGACAGAACACTAATAAGTGGAGCAACCTAATAGAGGTTATTAAATTGAGAAGTTACAAATCTCAACTGGTTCAATAATTGATAATTATTCATTGATAACAATCTCTATATTACTTATTACTTATTACTTATTACTTATCCCCTATAAATCTTGTAAAATTTTCTTGGAAGCCAAGCGAGTTTTTTTATGTTCTTGTGGAGAAAGTTCCGCCCCTGTTTGTAGTTTAGTAGCACTATTTTGCAATATTGTTGCTCCTGAATCATCTCCTAGTTGTAAAGCAGTGTTAGCTGCAGTTTGTAACATTGCTATTGCACCCTGGAGATCGCCTTGTGAGAGTTTGGCTTCAGCAATTTGAGTTTGACGATATTTAGCCAAAGTTAAGACTGATTTTTGGACTTGTTGGTTAACCTCTGATTCATAGTCCATTTGAGCCTCTATATATACAGGAACAGGAAGAGACTGTAAATTAGTTTGACCAAGAGCAGGGTCGTCATAAATAATTTTTACTGTGGCAATAGAATGTTCCCCTGGTGGTAGTTGATTGATGTAGAGATTGACTAAAATCACTTTGGCAGGATTAGTCATTAAATCTCCTAGACGTAGTTCTAAAAAGTTTCCTTTAGGAGTTACGGGTATTTCTACAGTTTCAGGAAAGACTTGAGCAACGGGTTTAAATTCTGCTAGTCTCACTCCTGGGGTTAATTCCATAGTAAGGCGGGCACTAGTTAAACCGACAGATTGCAGACGCGCTAGAAGTTTATGAAATTCTTGGCTTGCGGTTTCAGGCTTTTCAATATAAGTTAGACTGCCGTTAGCAAGATCTGCAATACTTTCTAAGATATCTTCATTCCAATTTTCGCCAAAACCCAAGGTATTAATGGTAATGCTATATTCTGAGGCTAGCTGTGCTACTTTAAGACAACGCTGATTACTACCATGTTCGTTTTCTCCATCCGTTAGTAGAAAAATCTGAGAGACAGTATTGCGTCTTCCCCTAGCTACTTCTTTAATGCCCAATTTCATCCCTTGATCGAGAGCAGTACCCCCATCTGCTACTAAATTGTTAATTTTTTGCTCAATCTCACTAATATTTTGAACCAATTGATTATTGACTATGGTGGTTGCTTTATGATTAAACACTACTACAGAAATATGATCCCCTGGATGCAATTCTTTAATAATGGCAATAGCTGCTTGTTTTACTATTTCTAGGGGTTGACCAGCCATTGAGCCACTAATATCTAGTACTAAACACAGATTTAAAGTCAAATCTCGTTCTTCCTCTGTTTTAACTGCGGATAAAGTTAAAGAAAGTTGACGTTGACTGTTTCTGACTTGAGCATTAATATGGGGATCGCTTAAATCGGGTTTTATTTTGACTTTCATCGGGAATAGAGAAAATAATTAATGCTGGATGCTGACATAAAATTTACCAGCAAACAGCTATTAATAAATAAAAATCTATTCTATGTCGATAGTAGTAGGTGCAGAGTCATTACTTTTGGGAGTGCTAGAACCTTGACGGTAGTCTGCGTACAGGCGATCGCGCCAGGTAAAAAATGGCTCAAATGCAGTATTATCAGCTAACCCAGGAATTCCTTTTCCTTTGAGTTGTTCGGGAATATTCAGATAAGAGCCTTCAGGGAATTTTAATACAATACTTAATCCTGCTACAGTCAAATCTGCCAAAGTAGGAGCATCCCCCACTAAATAGGGTTGGTTTTCTAAGATCAAGCTTAAAGCTTCTAAATCTTGTTTGAGTCCTTTGTTAGCTTCCTTAACAGCATCACCACCAAAACCGACACCCATTCCTAGAACATCTAATAATTCTCCAGGGATTGCACCTACTAAGTTTTTTAATAGATCGGGGGTTTCTCTAGGTAATACCGAAGTGCGAAAACTTTGATTTTGATTCAGTGCGCCGATAAAAGCTTTGCGCCCTTTGATTCCAATAGATTCATCCGCCCATTCTTCCATTAACAAACATTGTCCCCTGGCGATGGGGTCTTCTGGTAATAGGGGTCTGTCTGGATACTTGCGGTCTAGATAAAAGGCAATTTCTGTAGAATCCGCAATATAAGTATTACCATCTTTGAGAACAGGTACTTGTCCGCTACCAGATTTTTGTAAGAGTTCGACTTGTCCTACCCCTGGAGTAACTTCAATTTTGCGATACTCTAGTCCTTTGTAATCCAGAATTAGACGTACTTTTTCTGAATATTGAGATAATTCAAATTGATATAACTCCAGCATTCACTTGCCTCTATTTGTGTCTGAACCAACAATTGCTAATTTACTGTAAATTTACAGAGACAGCTAATTATTGCGTGAATGATCAAATTCATAAACAAAAAACAGCCGACTTAACTCTTTCAATAAGTAGCCTATAATTGCTAGAATAACTGATACTGCGATCGCAATCCAGAATCCAGTTGGAGGTAAGACTTGGAAGGGAGATATATTAATCGCATCTACAGTGGTTGCTATTTTAAATGCTACAGCCCGCTCATCAATAACTATTCCTATCAATAAACAGACCAAAGCACCCACATAACTTAATACTGTAAGACGATTGATTCTTTTCAGAGCATTTTGACAAACAACACAATCTTTAGTATGAGTGTTCCACACATCAAAAAGTTGCCGTTTATCTGACTCTGCATTAGGAAGTTGAGCATTACATTTTAAATCCCAAGGGATGTTAGCTCCTGCTCTTGTTTTAAACCACTGACGAAAGGTTATGACCATTTTGTCTTGAGGATTGGGGGTATAAACTGCACCGAGCCATTTTTGCTGTTGTCGTCGAGCCAAGATTTTCTCTTGGTAGTGAAGGAATACTAAGTCTTGATGCAAAAATAGTGAACCCAAGACATGACCCAACCAAGTTGGCATTGGTAACGCAAAAAATCCTAACCCTTTTGGTGTTTTTCCTGCTTCATTCTTGACTAACACCTGACAACCAATATGACGACACCAGCCAGGACGAGTAGGAATGGCATATAAGGCTAAGATTAATTTTCCACCATCTTTAGGGACTTGCGCTTTATTAAAATACCAGCCTTTTAACTAATTCATTTAATTGTTAGGCTCTTACTGCTAACTGATGAAGGCTGGTATTTTAATTTTTTGCTCCTTCCTT
>JAAUYH010175887.1_pt1 | contig 33073 bp, 47 predicted proteins | sample 7278061 | NCBI WGS metagenome assembly JAAUYH01 (sample SAMN14350203, study PRJNA611818) | marine sediment metagenome | isolation source: surface marine sediment (0.6m) | place: French Polynesia: Moorea | collected 2018-08 | reverse complement strand
GGCTCTACCGAACTCACCATGCTGAATTTTGGTAAAAGGCTTACCTTTAAAGGGATTTGGAGAAAAATATACAATATCAAACTTTAAAAACCACAAGTCTTGCTGTGCAAGACTTTTAAGTACTAGTTTCTAACAGTTTGGCATGACCAAATTAGAAGAGCCGTTTAAAGCCCCGTGCTAAAGCACGTAACACATTAACAATTTAGACATCAAATCTTTATATATCAAGGGTTTCTGTCGTTGTACAATATCCATAAGTTCTCTAACAGAGTTAAAGTATGAGGTTCTAAAAGCGAGTCTTTTAGGTAAAACTTCAAGCAACACTTGAGAATGTAGTCTGTTCGGTTTGATTGGGACGGGCGACACAAGCATTTGAGGTTTCCTCAAATGACGCGCCCTTGTAAATTGATTCGCTAGCGGTAAAATGCAGGTTTCGAGCTTCTGTCAGACCTAAAGAAAGAAAACCATCCTGGTTGTTTGGAATATTCCAACTGGGCAGGGCATTGTCCAGTGTGAGAGTAGATGTAAGACTGTCTCAGACAGCAATCTACGCCAGTATTGCAGAATCCCCGCACTTCTAGGGCGGGTGAGTATGTCAAAAAAGTCCTCTTCTTTGCCGTTCTATTTTTATTTTTCGCTCGATCGCTTGATATACTTGGTCTTCAAGTCGGTTAACATCTATACTTGGTGGGCTGGAATTAGCTTTTGTTTGAGGTAAAAGTTATTGTTAGGGATGGTTTTCCTTGAACCTTTTTCTTTTTCCTTGGCTTTGGCAAAAATTATTGCTATTCCCTTTCAAATCAGGCCCAACCCATTTCACTGGATAGGCTCCAGCAAAATTCCAGCGCTTCTTTTCGTTGCCAGTATGATCCAGTAAAATTACCGAGCCATTTTGTCGTTGAATTTGCCCCGCAATTACATTTTGGTGCCACTGCCAAAGCTCGGTTGAGTCGGTAATTCCGCGCTTGAAAACAAGATTGAGATATTTTGTGAGCGTTGGTAGCTTATGCACGAAATTATTACGACCTCCTTCGTGATATTCTTCCATTTCGGTTTCTGCATGCAATCCAGAGACTTCCGAAAAACTACCGACAACTAAACTGCCAATCTCGACTGAAAAATTGAAAGCTGGATACGGTGTCATGGCTATTTCACCTCCCTACATACATTTTTTACTGGCTTTGTGCATTGTTATTTAACTTGCGATTAATCTTAGAAATTTCCTCACACCAAACTTTGCGATCACGATGTTCCATGTTCATGATTTCCTCATGAGACCAGGAAAAATGATAAGCAATAAAGGCTACCTCTTCATAGATTCGCTCTAGAGAGTAGCCTACGATACTTCCCCCGAGGCAATCACCTCCATTTCTTGTTCTTGGCCACATTTGGGGCAGACCATCTTAATATTTGGTGTTCCATCCTCGTTAATTCGGCGGTAGAAGTCTTGTAGGTAGTTCAAATCAGCAGCAAACAATCCTTCAATCGTCTTAGGATTGATTTGCTCTAGTTGGCCTAATTTAGTAATTACCCTACATAGCAAAATAATTACCAAATAGCCAGGGTTAGACTGCACGCGGGGGTCTTTCATTGGAGCAATTTCGTCGTAGGCAGTTGCCAATCGCATTACGCCTTTCTGATGAAGATTGCCGTCAGAATCTACATAGCCAAGGGGCAGATTAAATTCAAATTCTGTTTGTAACATTAGTCTTTACTTATCCCTTCGTGAGCAATTTCTAAAGTTTCGATCGCTACCTCATTGCCAGTAGCATTAAAGCTAGCACCTGTCCATTTAGCGAGCCAACCTTCGCGAAAATTCCAGCGCATTTTTTCTTGACCCTGGTCGTCTAAGAGTACGATGGAGCCATTTTTGCGCTCGACCTCACCTTCCACTGCTTTGGTTCGCCAATCCCAAAGTTCTTGGTCATCAGTAATCCCATACTTGAGGACGATATTGGAATATTTAACCAAGCCAGGCAACTTGCGGACGGTAAGATATTTTTCATTGCCTTCACGATATTCAATTGGGTCTTGGGCAGAATCTAGTCCCGAACACTCTCGAAAGCCAGCACGGTTAATACCCTCAATTTCGACTAAAAAGTTATACGCTTTGAGTGGATCTTTACGAGCTCCAACTGTCATAATCAAATCTCCTTAAATTTTATGTGTATTAGAGTGTGGAATTATCATAGTTTTGTACTTGGCAACTATCCAGTCCTAGTAGAATCTGCGATCGCAATCCCGCTAGGATTTTGGGTGATACGAACCCGAATAAATTCACCGAGAACGGCTGGTGCTAGACCGATTTCCGTAACTACCTTGCCAGCATCTCTAATTTCAGGGGGGTTAGTTTCTTCATCGCATTTGATGTAAAAGGCTTCTGAGGGGGAATTCCCTTTCAGTGCCCCTCTTTCAAACAGATTGTTGAAATAAACTGTTAATTCACGGCGAATACTTGCCCAAAGTCTAGAGTTGTTAGGTTCAAACACCGTGGGTGCCATTTCTAGTTCGAGCCAGCGTAATACCGTGAGAAACAATCGTCGCACGTTAACGTAACGCCATTGCGGGTTAGAACTTAGTGTTCTCGCTCCCCAGATGCGAATTCCTCGTCCAGGAAATGCTCGCAGGCAATTGATATTGTGTGGGTTTAGTTGGCCTTGTTGCTTGTTAGTCAAAGAAATTTCCAAGCCTAGCACACCTTCTAGAATTTCATTACCTGGAGCTTTGTGAACTCCAATACGATCATCACTGCGGGCATATACGCCAGCGACGTGACCGCAGGGCGGAATAAAATTACCGCTTTGTTCTGGACCGTGGACGATCCGAACCCAAGAGTAGTACAAAGCACCATAACCGTTGGTTGCAGTTAATTTTTGCCTTTGTTCTTGAACTGCTTGAAGGTTAGCCTTAGGTAAAGAATCGAGAATCGCAAAGCGATCGCCAAGTTTGCTACAATGCTCTAGTACAGCAGACTGCATCAGACTTACCTGTTCTGGGTCAGTTGCTGAAGGGGGTAAACTCATAATATCGGGCGCACATACCAAGTCAATAGTATTTAAGCTTTCGAGTGCAGTAAGTCCTTCCTGCAAAGCTTCTAAGGTGGTGTTTTTGAGATAAACCACATAACATCGTTGTCCTCCATTCTGAAAAAAACCTCTTACTGCATAAGCTAAGTAACTATGGGAGAAAGATTTGCCAAAGAATTGCTCGAACTTAGACCAGCGAAACTGTTGGGGTTGATTAAGAGGAATCTCTTCGCCTTCAACGTTCTGGCAATTGCAGATACCCAGAAAGGCAGGTACACCAGTATCGAGTTTCACTGAAGACTGTGGAAAAATATATTCTTTATAGAGACCTGGGGATCTATACAATGGTTGTAAGGTTGTCAGTGCCTGACGAGCCATAAGAAAGTCTATTATCTTCTGTGCAGCTTCTAGCTTCTGTGCATTACTGGCAGCAGCATCATCTAGTGTGATACGTGCCTGCACTACTTTGGTTGGTTCATTTGCCAATGTAACTAGCTGCGCTTTAGTTATCAAAGAGGTGACAAAGCCTTCTGGTGCTTGACTAATCCTGACTTGAGCCATAGGGATCCCTTTGTTGGTCTGGGCGTTAGTTACCCGTCCTGCGATCGCCACTTGATGTCGAATTCTTGACCATTGTTTCATTGGCTAATCCTCTTTTAAACCTTGTTGGATGAGGATTTCTGTCACTGGTGTTACTTCTTGTGGGCTGAACGGTTCGACACCAATAGTCACGGTGTAATGCAATGCTGCTTTTGGTTTACCTCCCAGTGCCTGCCAAAATTCGCCTAAACTCTGTAACCTAAGCGACATTGGTATCCATAAGTTTTTTGCCCTATAAATGATTAAGATTTTCAACAGCTAAGTATGAGTACGTGCTGTTCCTAAATAAACTCACTGTAATCTGCCATATCATCGATTCCGAGAAAATCGAGTAAAATCTCTGCTACTAACCAAACTATTGTTTTGGCAAGCAAAGTTTTGTTGGTTATTCGCATTTTTTATCTCCTAGCATACTTAAGGCGGATAAACTTGCTAATTTTTAATCCGAAAAACACTGCCAGCACAAGATTATTGTTTAATACAGCTTCATCTATATCTTTTCTAGCCTTGTTAGATAAAATTTGTTCAGATTCGCTTCTCCAAACGTTACTATTTATTTTGCTAGTAAAGGATTAAGCTTACAATGGGAAAAAGTCAGGTGTTTTTTAGTTAAAAAATCAGGATTAAGCTTCACAAAATCTCCAAAAAAATCTGATTAAATCAGGTGGATATTTAGTAAGGATTCAGGTAGTGAGGTAGTTGACAGAGAGAACATGATGAGAGAGCATCAGTTGTATGAAGAAAAAAGTGCCTCTACAGCAAAGCGATCAAGAACTGTACCAATGGTCACAAAAAGAATTGGTAGAGACAATCAAGGCACTGAGTGCGGAAATAACAAGACTCCAAGAAATAATCAATCGAGATAGCAAAACCTCATCAAAGCCCCCATCACAAGACCTCATCAAGAAATCAGAAAAACAGAAATCAACCAAAGAGAGTCCAGCAGACGAAATTAAACGTAAGCCAGGAGGCGTGCTGCGGACATCAAGGTAAAACGCGTAAAGGATTTGGAAGAGTAGATAGGTGGGAAATTTTACGTCCACAGTTTTGTGATTGCTGTGGAGGGAAACCCGTCCGCAGGACTGGCGTAACTTTCGGGCTGACCACCCGTAGGGTATCTATACCAAGCTTTTCTTTCCCACGTTGCGCCAATACACATCCTGCCTGAGTATCAGCATCTTCGTGGTGGGAGCAATTTTCACAGACAAACTTTTCCTTGTCCCGATTTTTGGGGCTAACATACCCACATTGATGGCATTCTTGAGATGAACCACGTGGATTTACTTCAATTACCCAGTTCCCTAATTTAGCTGCTTGATGTTTGGTTTTTTGTCGCAGTGAGTACCAGGCAGCGTCAGAAATAGCTTTGTTCAATTGTGATTTAGCTTTCTGATTATTCCTTAAATACCTACCAGTTTCAGGACAGAGTTTAGGTTTGCATCGTCGCTTCATACCTTGAATATTTAATGCTTCAAATGAGATAACATCAGCCATAGAAGCTATTTTTTTCCCTAACTTCCATTGAAAATCCTGACGACGACGACGAATATCTCTATGAACTTTGGCTACAACTTTTCCCGCTTTTTTCCAATTGTTACTACCTTTTTTCTTACGAGATAAACGCTTTTGTCTTATTCTTAACCTTCGTTCTAATTTCTTACTGATATTCGGGTTAGGAATTGTCTCACTCGTGCTGAATGCAGCTATTTTTTTAATGCCGACATCACAACCAATGATAGTATTTAACTCATCTTCAACTTTTGGACAATAATCAGGAATCGTTCGATCTCTTAGTAATACAGATACGTACCAATCCTCTATATCAAGAGTTATTGTTACTGTCCTAATCTCCCAGTTATCACCAATATTTCTAGATTTGGCAAATTTCATCCAGCCTAGTTTTGGGAATTTGATTCGATTCCCTTGTATTTTCACTGTCCCTGGCTTAAATTCAATACCTATATCACGAGTTTTCTTGAATCTAGGAAATTTAGCTCGTCCTGAAAAGAAATTGTTAAATGCCTTATCTTGATGTCTTAAGGCTTGCTGCAATACATCAGAACTGACATCTTCATACCAAGGTTTCGTTTGTCGCCAATTAGTAGAAAAAGATGAATGAATCTCAAAACTAGATCGTCGAGGATTAAAAGGAGGACAAGACTGACGGGGTTTCCCCGTCAGCTTAATATGTCCGTTTTTATTTTTATTTCCACGTCTATGGGGGGGGTTATCTTCTTTCCAAAATTCTCCTTTAGATGCGGACTTATTTACCGAACAAGTTAAGGGGGTAGCAACTCCCTTACTTCTGAGATTACAAAACTCACCCTGTTTGAAACTATCGTGATAAGTGTCTATTCGGTCAGCTAAACATACATTAAGCAGTGAACGTATTTTGCTTTGCCATTCACTGAGTCTAGTAGATTGTGCAGAAGAGGGGTATAACTTAAAGCGATATGTAACTTGCATTGCCCCTCCTAACTCAATTTGATAAACTAGGACTAAGTATATCACATTAGCTATAGTAATGCAAAAGTTAAGTGGAGGAACAGTATATGACTTATCTATACATTTAGTACTAGTTACTAAATACCGAAGAAAAGTCATTAATTCCGCTATGTTGAAACGATTAGAAGAGATATTTGCTGATACTTGTCGCAAGTGGGACTGTGAGCTAAAAGAGTTCAACGGCGAGGATAATCACTGTCATTTGTTAATAGCTATTAATCCTAAAGCTCAAATTAGTGCTTTAGCTAACAATCTCAAAACTGTTAGCTCAAGACTAATCAGAAAAGAATTCCCCGATAGATGCGCTCAGTTTTACCACAAGCCTGTTTTTTGGAAAATTGGTTATTTTGTTTCATCTACTGGTGGTGCTAACTTAGAAACGGTAAAGCGTTATATTCAACATCAAAATTCCCCCAGTAAATAAAGGCGTAAAATTCCCCTACGCCCAACCTGCGGTATCGACGCAGTACCCTTTTACGAAATGCCGATGGTTTCTGTATTCTTTAGGTATTGAACATAATCTTACTAATTACTGATAATAATGGATTTAATATTATGTCACCAAACCGCAGACTTTGACGCTTTAGGCGCAGCAGTGGGTTTATCACTGTTAATAAAAGGTGCAAAAATAGTGTTGACTGGTGGCGCACACCCGACGGTAAGAGAATTTCTCGCACTACATCGAGATGAATTCCCTCTGATAGAATTGCGTAGTATTCACCCTGAGAATATTCGCTCGCTGTACATTCCAGATACTCAAAAAAGCGATCGCCTGGGGAAAGCTGCTACTTGGTTGGATTTACCAAATATCAAGACTATCGAAATTTACGATCATCACAGTAATTTAGAGTCAGATATTCCTGCAACTAAAATCAATATAGAAGAAGTAGGGGCGATAACTACGGTAATAGCGGAATTACTACAGCAACAAGAAATTACACCCACAGCTTTTGATGCGACAGCAATGGCGTTGGGTATTCATGTAGATACAGGCTCCCTCACTTACGATCAAACTAGTCCCAGAGATGCAAAAGCTTTAGCTTGGTTGATGGAAAATGGTGCAAACATCAAAACCATAGCAGAATATGTCGAACCTGGTTTATCCTCTCATTTACAAGAATTACTCCAACAAGCTTTATCAGAATTAGAAACAGTAGAAATAGGAGGCTATAAAATAACTTCCGTACTGCTAAAAACCCCAAAATTTGTCCAAGGTTTATCCAGTCTTACTTCTAGATTAATTGATTTAACAGAAGCAGATGCCTTGTTACTAGGACATGAATATCCTAAAAAAGATAGTAACAAATTAACTGTGATTGGGCGATCGCGGATCCGAGAAATTAATCTCAATCAACTATTTACATCTTACGGTGGTGGGGGACATTCCCAAGCAGCTTCCATGACAATCACCACAGAAAAGAGTGAAGGGATATTTCAGCAATTAGTTACGGAATTGCGATCGCAAATACCAGAACCTCCCACAGCAAGAGATTTAATGTCATCTCCTGTAAGAACAATTCGCCCCGACACTACTATAGAACAAGCAGAAAGAATTTTATTTCGTTATGGTCATTCGGGTTTATCCGTCGTAAACACCACAGGAAAATTAGTAGGAGTAATTTCCCGCAGAGATTTAGATTTAGCATTGCATCATGGATTTTCTCATGCGCCAGTCACAGGATACATGACGCGGAATCTTAAAACCATTACTCCCGATACAACTCTTCCTGAAATTGAAGCAATTATGGTGACTTATGACGTAGGGAGATTACCAGTATTAGATCAGGGAGAACTAATCGGTATTGTTACCCGTACTGATGTACTGCGTCAACTACATCAAGATCGAGAAGAATTAGAAACAGCCAATAATAAAACCCCTGCGTTAACATCTTGTTTATTACCCGCCCTAAAATCTCGATTAGCCCATCCTATCTGGGAACTATTATCCCAAATCGCGGACGAAGCTCAAAATAGAGGCTGGAATCTTTATCTAGTAGGGGGTGGTGTCAGAGATTTACTTTTAACTGAAGATAGCACGCCCTTATTATTACAAGATATAGATTTAGTAGTAGATGGATTTCATCGCGCAGCAGACGATCAAGCAGGAGTTATTCTAGCCAATACTATTCAAGAAAAATATCCCCACTCCCGTCTTTCGATTCATGGAGAATTTCAAACTGCTGCCCTAATATGGCACAAAGACCCGATACTAGGCAACCTGTGGTTAGATATTGCCACTGCTAGAACCGAATTTTATCCTTATCCTGCTGCTAATCCCGAAGTAGAAGCCAGTTCCATTCGTCAGGACTTGTATCGCCGAGATTTTACGATTAATGCTTTAGCAATAAGGCTTACATCTCCTCGAAAAGGAGAATTTTCCCGAAAAGGAGACTTATTAGACTTTTTTGGCGGATTATTAGACTTGCGATCGCGTCAAATCAGAGTACTTCATGCTAACAGTTTTATTGAAGACCCGACCCGTATCTATCGTGCGGTAAGATTTGCAGTAAGATTACAGTTTAAGATCGAACCACAGACAGAAGAGTATATTAGATATGCGATCGATAGTGGTGTTTATGAAAGACTTAGATTAAGTAATAAACAAGCACCAGCTTTAACCACCAGACTAAGAGCAGAATTAAAATATATCTTACAGTCCAACTATTGGAAACCTGCATTAAAATTCCTGGCAGATTTAGGAGCATTACGCTGTCTCCATCAAGATTTACAATTAACCGAAAAACTATGGTGGGAAATTCGTTGTGTTTCCCGTTGGCTAAATTATCTTGATCCAGAAAATAAATTACAACATTGGTTAATTAGATTAGAAGTTTTAATCTCCGCCTTACCTGCTTCAGAAAGAGGAATAGTAGCAACTAATTTACAGTTACCAAAAGATAGTATTAGCCGAGTTAAGCAATTAGAACAGGTTGAACACAAAGTTCTCAATAAATTACCTGATTGCCAGCTTCCTAGCGAAATATATAAATTATTACATCCTCATAAATATGTTGGTTTAATTCTATTAGCAGTCAGAACCTCTACCCAAAACCGTAAGATTCTTTGGCAATATCTCACTAAACTGGCAAAAGCTCAACCAATTTTAAACGGTAATGACCTAAAAAAACTAGGCTACAAACCAAGTCCAGCTTATAAACAAATGCTAGAAGACTTATTGGTTGCAACTCTAGATAATAAAATTACCAATCGTGATGAAGCAGAAGCTTTAATTAGAGGCAAATACTATTTAAAAGATGAATTATGAGGTCATAACTCAGGGGTCAGAGGGATTGATTGTGAATACTGAATACTTTTTCCTAATCCTTCATCCCTTGAATTGACTTGCCAAAAGTCACACTCATCAGATATAATGCGTGATTGTGGCTAAATAAAATTAGTAATTACTCCATTAAAAGTGAAGCAGCATATTTACTTTGGGAGTGAAACTCAGTGTTTTCAGCCTTCTCAAGATACTGAAAGGACAACCTTTTAAGTCTTAAGAGAATCAAGGCAAATATGAAGATCAAAAGCCCAGAGTAACTTATTACCAGGGTAACTAGATCGTAAATTTTAGAACACAAGACTATATACGTAAGTAGCTGCAAATCTTGTCTTTAAACAGTTTTTAACCAAACTACACTTAGACAAGATGACTTTTACTGTCAATTGAAGTATTAACCAAGATTAAAACTTCAGATTGGCAAAATATTGATGTTGTTTAGCAAGAAAAGGGGTTAACAAAAAGTGTCTGTTGGCATATTAGGTACCAAACTAGGCATGACCCAAATATTTGACCAGGAAACAGGAAAAGCAATTCCCGTTACTGTGATTCAAGCAGGTCCTTGCACTATCACTCAGGTAAAAACCAAAGAAACTGATGGTTACACCTCAGTTCAAATTGGCTTCAAAGAAGTCAAAGAAAAAGCTCTGACCAAACCAGAGTTAGGACATTTAAAAAGAGCTTCCGCCTCTCCTCTACGCCATCTGAAGGAATATCGTATCCAAGATGTCAGTGGATATGAGCTAGGTCAAACTATAAAAGCAGACCTATTCAATCCAGGGGAAATTGTCGATGTCAGTGGAAATACTATCGGTCGAGGTTTTGCTGGTTATCAAAAGCGTCACAACTTTAAACGGGGTAATATGACTCATGGGTCTAAAAACCATCGTTTGCCAGGTTCTACGGGTGCTGGTACTACTCCAGGTCGCGTATATCCAGGTAAAAAAATGGCAGGACGTTATGGCGGAACAAAAGTTACTATCCGTAAACTTCAAGTTGTAGAAGTAGATAGTGAACAAAATGTACTCCTGATCAAAGGTGCTGTCCCTGGAAAGCCAGGAACTTTATTAAGTATCGCTCCAGCTAATATTGTCGGGGCAAATAATTAGGCGTTAATAACCGATAACAAATAACTATGGTTAATTGTGCAGTCAAAAATTGGCAAGGGGAAAATGTCGCAGAGACATCCTTAGAGCTAAAAGTAGCAAAAGAAGAAACAGCTAACCACATTGTTCACCGAGCTTTAGTAAAACAGATGACTAATGCTCGTCAAGGGACTGCTTCCTCTAAAACTAGAGCAGAAGTTCGTGGTGGAGGAAGAAAACCTTGGAGACAAAAAGGTACAGGACGCGCTCGTGCTGGTTCTACCCGCTCTCCCCTGTGGCGTGGTGGTGGTGTAATCTTTGGACCCAAACCCAGAGACTTCAACCTTAAAATGAACCGTAAAGAGCGACGTTTGGCATTAAGAACTGCCTTGATGAACCGCTTAGAAGATGCAGTAGTGGTGGAGAATTTCTCAGAGCAAATTACTCGTCCTAAAACCAAAGAGATAACATCTGCATTGGAACGTTGGGGAATAGACCCTAATGACAAAATTTTACTGATTCTTACTGATATCTCCGAGAATATACATCTTTCATCCCGCAACATTAGCAATCTTAAACTACTTAAAGCTAATAGTCTTAATGTTTATGATTTGCTCAATGCTAACAAAATCGTGATCACTAATGACGCTGTGGCTCAAATACAGGAGGTATATGGTGACTGATTACAATCCTAGAGACTTAGCAGATCTCATTCTCAAACCTATAGTCACTGAGAAAGCTACTCGACAACTAGAGGAAAATAAATACGTATTTGACGTACTTCCTAAAGCAACCAAGCCAGAAATTAAAGCAGCTATTGAAAGCTTGTTTGATGTTTCTGTAACTAGCGTTAATACTCTCAAACTACCCCGCAAAAAACGTAGAGTCGGTAGATATATTGGCTACAAAGCCCAATATAAAAGAGCTATTGTGACGTTGAAAGAAGGGGATACTATCACCCTCTTCCCTGACGTATAAATAAGGTAATTTTTCAGACCCGAAAAATAACGAGCTAATATCAACAATCTAAAACTTTATTAAAATTATGGGTACTCGTTCATTTAGACCATACACCCCAGGAACTCGTCAGGCGACAATTTCTGACTTTTCCGAAATCACTAAAACTGAGCCTGAAAAGTCTTTAACTAAGTATAAGCACAGAGTTAAAGGACGTAACAACCGTGGTGTAATCACCAGTCGTCGTCGTGGAGGCGGACACAAACGCCTTTATCGCATCATTGATTTCAGAAGAGATAAGCTAAATATCCCTGGTACAGTAATTGCTATTGAGTACGATCCTAACCGCAACGCTAGGATTGCTCTAGTAGAATACCAAGATGGAGAAAAACGCTACATCTTAGCACCTGTAGGTATCAAAGTCGGTTCTGAAATCATATCTGGTCCCGATTCTCCTATAGAAGTTGGCAACGCTCTTCCCCTATCCAAAATTCCTCTTGGTGAAACAATCCACAACATTGAACTAAGAGTGGGTAGAGGTGGTCAAATTGTCCGTGCTGCTGGTACAGCAGCCAAGGTAATGGCAAAAGAAGGCAATTATGTCACCGTGGGATTACCCTCTAAAGAAGTCAGAATGATTCGGAAAGAGTGTTATGCCACCATCGGACAAGTAGGGAATGCAGAATTTAGAAACCTCAAATTAGGAAAAGCAGGTAAAAGTCGTCATTTGGGGAGAAGACCTCAAGTTAGAGGTAGTGCCATGAACCCTTGTGATCACCCTCATGGTGGTGGTGAAGGTCGCGCACCCATCGGAAGAAGTGGACCTGTTACTCCTTGGGGTAAGCCAGCTTTGGGGATGAAAACTCGCAAGAAGAAAAAATCTAGTGACAAACTAATTGTGCGTCGTCGTCGTTAGTTTTTCCCTTTAACTCTGTTTGCTCCTATTGTTTATTATTTACCGTCTATTGAATTATGGGTCGTTCTTTAAAAAAAGGTCCTTTTATTGCAGACAAACTTCTGAAAAAAATTGAGAAGCTAAACGCTGACAACAAAAAAGAGGTGATCAAAACTTGGTCACGGGCTTCTACTATATTGCCTCAGATGGTAGGTCATACCATAGCTGTTCACAATGGTCGGCAACATATTCCTGTTTTTATCTCCGACCAAATGGTGGGTCATAAATTAGGTGAATTTGCTCCGACTCGTACCTTCAAAGGTCACGCCAAAAGTGACAAAAAAGCTCGCCGATAGCAAGATTTAACACCGAATATAATCATGGCAATAGATACTACAAAACAAGCTAAGGCGATCGCTAAATACATCCGTATGTCTCCTTTCAAAGTCAGAAGAGTATTGGATCAAATTCGCGGTCGTCAGTACAGAGAAGCTTTAATCATTCTCGAATTTATGCCTTACAAGGCTTGTGAACCAGTACTGAAAGTATTGCGCTCCGCAGTAGCCAACGCAGAACACAACTTAGGAGTAGACCCTACAACCTTAGTAGTTAGTCAAGCCTTCGCTGATGGGGGTCCAGTTCTCAAACGCTATAGACCAAGAGCGCAAGGTAGAGCTTATCAAATTCGCAAGCCAACCTGTCACATTACCGTAGCAGTTGCTCCTGAAGTAACTGAATAACACAACATTTTATACAGAGGAAATATTTGTGGGTCAGAAAATACATCCAGTTGGGTTTCGTTTAGGCATTACCAAAGAGCATCAATCTTGCTGGTATGCTGACACTAAGCGTTATCCAGAGCTTCTTCAAGAAGACCGTAAAATTAGAGATTATGTCTCCAAACAACTCAGCAATGCGGGCATTTCTCAAGTCAAAATCGAACGCAAAGCCGATCAAATCGATCTAGCAATTCATACCGCTCGCCCTGGTGTAGTAGTAGGTCGTGGTGGTACAGGGATTGAAAAATTACGTACCGAACTACAAGAAGCCGTAGGGAACAATCGTCAAATTCGGATTAACGTAATTGAAGTTTCCCGAGTTGATGCGGACGCTGCTCTGGTTGCAGAATATATTACTCAACAACTAGAACGTAGGGTATCTTTTCGTCGTGTAGTGCGCCAAGCAATTCAACGGGCGCAAAGAGCAGAAGTACAAGGCATAAAAATTCAAGTGAGCGGTCGTCTCAATGGCGCAGAAATTGCCCGAACTGAATGGGTGAGAGAAGGGAGAGTGCCACTGCATACCCTAAGAGCAGACATTGACTACGCCTACCGCACAGCTTTAACCATTTACGGAATTCTGGGGGTTAAAGTTTGGGTGTTTAAAGGAGAAATTATCCCAGGACAAGAAGATACTTCTGCTTCTACTCCTGCTCAAACACCCCGTCGCCAACAGCGTCGTCGTCAGAAATTTGAAGACCGTTCCGAGTGACATACCTCTATGCCTTCAGGCTAGAGGCTTCTTGCTTCATCCCGACATATCTAGACAAGAACAACAAATGTTGAAAACAAGCCCCCGAAAGAGGTCGATCCACAAGCTTTTTACTACTCTTGCAAGTAGTCCGTTCCCGATAGCCCATCGGTACGGTGAAACACAAAAGTCTCTAACCGACATGCTTGGATATTTTACCCATACGAGCTTTTCCGTACAGAACCCATTATCCAGTTTTCAAGGTACTTATCTCCTACTGCTTGGTTTTCGCTTTATGTAGGACAAACTTATTGTACAACAGATGGATGAAGTGATGCTCCAAGAGCGCGAAAAACTAGGATACAAGGCGAAAAATTAACTGTAGAGCATCGTTTCCGCCCCTCGATCTATGAAGTTATGGGTCAAAATTATAAAGACTCTACCCATAGGTTATCCCTCTCGCTTTCATCCCATACCATAAAGGGATATGGGTATTCTCGCTCGCAAGTATAAATATCAGCAACTAGCAAATAACTCACTATGCTAAGTCCTAGAAGAACTAAATTTCGTAAACAACAACGTGGTCGCATGAGAGGAATGGCTTACCGAGGTAGCACTCTCAACTTTGGGGACTACGCCCTCCAAGCTACAGAGCCTTCTTGGATTACCTCTCGTCAAATCGAAGCAGCCCGTCGAGCCATGACTCGTTATGTTCGTCGTGGTGGTAAAATCTGGATTCGGATCTTTCCTGATAAACCAGTTACCATGCGCCCTGCTGAAACCAGGATGGGTTCTGGTAAAGGTTCTCCCGAATATTGGGTAGCAGTAGTCAAACCAGGAAGAATCATGTTTGAGATGGCAGGAGTTCCTGAACCAGTAGCTAGAGAAGCAATGCGTTTAGCTGCACAAAAGTTACCCATCAAAACCAAGTTTATTACTCGCGAAGAGGAGTATATCTAAATTATGGCATTACCCAAAATTGAAGAGGTAAGAAAACTCACAGATGAGGAACTATCGGAGGAAATCTTAGCAGTTAAGCGAGAACTTTTCCAACTTAGATTAGAGCAAGCTACTCGTCGTTTAGAGAAGCCACACTTGTTTAAGCACAAAAAACATCGTCTCTCTCAATTGTTGACTGTAGAGCGGGAACGTGAGCTAGGAATCTCGCCTAAAGCTACAACTAAATCGGAAGAGGAGTAATTTGAATTATGGCAGTAAAAGAAAGAGTAGGAGAAGTCGTCAGCGACAAAATGGATAAAACCGTAGTTGTAGCTGTAGAGAATCGTTCACCCCATCCTAAATACGGAAAAATTGTTGTCCGCACCAAGAAGTACAAAGCTCATGATGCTGATAATCAATGCAAAATAGGCGATCGCGTCAGGATTCGCGAAACTAGACCTCTTAGTCGAACTAAACGTTGGACTGTAGCAGAAATTCTGGAAACTAAAAATTCATAACTTTTATTAGATAAATCTTACAGCCGTGATACAACAACAGACTTATCTTAATGTTGCTGATAATAGTGGAGCTCGTAAACTTATGTGTTTAAGAGTTCTAGGGACGGGGAACTGTCGCTACGGTCATATTGGTGATGTAATTGTCGCTGTGGTCAAAGATGCCCTTCCCAATATGGGAGTCAAAAAATCAGATGTGGTTAGAGCAGTGATAGTCCGTACCAAGCAACCAGTACGTCGGGAAAGCGGAATGAGTATCCGTTTCGATGATAACGCTGCGGTAATTATCAACAACGATAATAATCCCAGAGGAACTAGGGTTTTTGGCCCTGTAGCTCGGGAATTAAGGGAAAAAAACTTTACCAAAATCGTTTCTCTAGCCCCAGAGGTGATCTAGATGGCAAAAACACAAAAATCCCCTACACGCTTCAAAATGCACGTCAAGAAAGGAGATACAGTTCAAGTGATCTCTGGACGAGACAAAGGCAAAGTAGGAGAAGTATTACAATCTATTCCCAAAACTAGTCAAATAGTTGTTAAAGGGGTTAACGTTCGCACCAAGCACGTTAAACCTCAGCAAGAAGGAGAATCTGGTCAAATTGCTACCTTTGAAGCTCCCATTCACAGTTCTAATGTGATGCTTTATTCCGAAAAAGAGAAAGTAGCCAGCCGTATCTGCTACACCTTCACTGATGATGGTCGAAAAGTGCGGATGCTCAAAAAAACAGGTGAAATTATCGACTAATTAAGCAACTCCAACTAACTATTTTTTCCTGACCAAGCCCAGGAACAGTGAGAAAAAATTAAAATTATGGCAAAGACACTTAAAGAAAAATATACAACTGAGATTGTTCCCAAACTTAAAGAGCAATTCAGTTACAGCAATATTCACCAAATCCCCAAAGTGGTTAAAATAACAGTTAACCGTGGTCTGGGAGAAGCCTCTCAAAACGCCAAAGCTTTAGAGTCTTCGATCAAAGAAATGGCAACCATTACAGGTCAAAAACCCGTTGTAACTAGAGCCAAAAAAGCGATCGCTGGCTTTAAAATTCGTCAAGGAATGCCTGTAGGAGTTATGGTAACTCTGCGTGGCGAACGGATGTACGCTTTTCTCGAACGGCTCATCAATCTAGCTCTCCCTCGTATTCGGGACTTTCGTGGTATTAGCCCCAAGAGTTTTGATGGGAGAGGAAATTACAGCTTGGGAGTTAGAGAACAGCTAATTTTTCCAGAAATTGACTACGACACTATCGATCAAATTCGGGGACTAGATATTTCTATAGTCACCACCGCCAATACAGATGAAGAAGGGCGGGCTTTACTCAAAGAAATGGGAATGCCCTTTCGTACAAATTAAATCCTTAGTATCAGGAGATAAAAACAGGACATAATGGCAGCAACCGATACTATCTCAGATATGCTGACTCGCATTCGTAATGCGTGCCTAGTCAAGCATCCTACAACCCAAGTACCTTCCACCAAAATGACAAGAAGTATTGCCAAAGTACTTCAAGAAGAAGGTTTTATTGAAAATTACGAAGAAATGGGAGAAGGTATCAAAAAACATCTTTCCCTCTCTCTCAGATATCAAGGCAAAAATCGTCAACCCACTATTAACACTCTGAAACGGGTCAGTAAACCAGGGCTTCGAGTCTATTCCAAACGCAAAGATATCCCTCGTGTATTAGGTGGTATTGGCATCGCGATTATCTCTACATCTCGTGGAGTAATGACCGATAGAGAAGCCCGTCGTCAGGGAGTTGGCGGAGAAATCCTCTGTTATATCTGGTAATAAAAGGAGTAACTATTAATGTCTCGCATCGGCAAGCGTCCCATACCAATTCCTTCTAAAGTCACCATAGATATTAAGGGACAACACATAACAGTCAAAGGACCTAAAGGAACTTTAGAAAGAGAAATATCTAACCTAATTCAAGTATCACAACAAGGGGATACTCTGGAAGTAGTACCAGAAAACAACTCTCGTACCGCTCGTCAACGTCATGGTTTATCCCGTACTTTGATTGCCAACATGGTAGAAGGAGTATCCAAAGGGTTTGAAAAACGCCTACAAATCCAAGGGGTTGGATACCGCGCTCAAGCTCAAGGAAGAAAATTAACCCTTAACGTAGGCTACAGTAAACCCGTAGAAATGGATATGCCAGAAGGGATCCAAGTTGCTGTAGAAAAAAATACCGAAGTTATTTTAAGCGGAATCGACAAAGAAGTTGTTGGTAACACCGCAGCAAGAATTAGAGCAGTTAGACCACCCGAACCCTACAAAGGCAAAGGAATTCGCTATTTAGGTGAAATGGTCAGACGTAAAGCAGGTAAAACAGGTAAATAAATAACGAACAATGAAGTTATCTCGCAGAGAATCTACCGCTCGTCGTCATCGACGAATCCGCAAAAAAGTAAATGGCTCTCCCGAGCGTCCCCGTTTGGCAGTGTTTCGCTCCAACAAACACATCTATGCTCAAGTCATTGATGACACCAATCATCACACTTTGGCTGCTGCATCAACATTAGATGGGAATCTCAAACAAGAGTTAGAATCTAGTTCTACTTGTGATGCTTCTTCTGCTGTAGGGAAACTCCTAGCTCAAAGAGCTTTGGATAAAGGAATAACTAAAGTTGTCTTTGACCGTGGTGGCAATATTTATCACGGAAGAGTTAAAGCATTAGCGGATGCTGCTCGTGAAGCAGGTTTAGAGTTTTAATTACAAACAAAACCCAGACTAAAACTATGGCAAAATCATCATCAAAGTCGCGCAAAAAAAATCGCGCTAGAGATAAAGAATCCAATTGGCAAGAAAGAGTAGTACAAATTCGTCGTGTTAGTAAAGTTGTCAAAGGTGGTAAAAAACTCAGTTTTCGCGCCATCGTAGTTGTCGGTAACGAAAAAGGACAAGTAGGGGTTGGTGTTGGTAAAGCTGCTGATGTTATTGGAGCAGTAAGAAAAGGTGTTGCAGATGCCAAGAAGCAACTGGTGGAAGTAGCTCTAACCAAATCTAACTCAATTAACCACGTGACCCAAGGTATTGCTGGTGGAGCTAAAGTTTTTATGCGCCCTGCTGCTCCTGGTACTGGGGTAATTGCTGGTGGAGCAGTCCGCACTGTGTTAGAACTGGCAGGAGTCAAAAATATTTTGGCTAAACAATTAGGCTCAAATAATCCTCTTAATAATGCCAGAGCAGCAATTGATGCCCTCGAAAGTTTACGGACTTTTTCAGAAGTAGCAAGAGAAAGAGGTATTTCTTTAGAGCAGTTATACGCTTAATCTTTAAAGTTAGGAGAATATTTATGAAATTAAATGAACTCGCACCCAACAAAGGAGCTAAAAGGCGTAGGCGCAGAGTGGGGCGGGGAATTTCCGCAGGTCAAGGCGCAAGTTGTGGCTTTGGAATGCGTGGACAAAAATCTCGCTCTGGTACTGGAACGAAGCCTGGATTTGAAGGTGGACAAATGCCCCTCTATCGTCGAGTTCCCAAGCTAAAGCATTTTCCTCTAGTGAATCAAAAACAATATACCATTATCAATGTCGAGGGACTATCCTCTTTGGATGCTAATACCGAAGTTACCCTAGAGTCTTTAATGGAAACTGGGATTATCACTAGTAATAATGGACCTCTAAAAATTCTGGGTAATGGGGAAATTAATACTGCTTTAAACGTTAAAGCAGCAGCCTTTACTAAAAGTGCCAAACAGAAAATCGAAGCTGCTGGTGGGAGTTGCGAAATAATTACCAAATAAGTAAAAACTGAATTTGGTATATCATAAAATTCTGAGGTGTAACAATTAATTAAATAAGATTTAACACCACACAATTTAACTTTCCGCTAACCACAACAGAGGTAGCCTTGCATGGTTCGAGATAAATCACCAACAGCACAAGAAACTTTTTTGCAAATGGCACAAGCAGCAGGTCTTAGAGGTCGGCTGCTAGTAACTATTGGTCTTTTAATATTAGTACGTTTAGGTATATTTATTCCTGTACCTGGAATCGATCGAGATTTGTTCGCCCAGGGGATTCAAAATCTTCCAGTCTTAGGGTTCTTAGATATTTTTACAGGGGGTGGATTATCCGCTCTGGGGATTTTTGCCTTGGGAATTCTGCCATTTATTAATGCTTCTATTATTATGCAGTTACTCACGGCTGCAATTCCTAATTTAGAAGATTTACAAAAAAATGAGGGAGAAGCAGGAAGACGCAAAATATCCCAAATCACTCGCTATGTTGCTGTAGGATGGGCAATTATACAAAGCTTAGGGATCACTATTGGCTTATTACGCCCCTACGCAGCAGATCCAGGAATTTGGTTTGTTATTGAAACAGTGTTGGCATTGACTGCTGGCTCTATGTTTGTGATGTGGGTATCAGAGTTAATTACAGAAAGAGGTATTGGGAATGGTGCTTCTTTACTAATTTTTGTCAACATTGTAGCTACTTTACCTAGGACTTTAGGCAATGGAATTCAAATTGCTCAAACTGGAGGTCGGGAGGCTATAGCTCAGGTAGTAGTTTTACTCGTTGTCTTCTTGGTGATGATTGTAGGTATTGTTTTTGTTCAAGAAGGTACTCGCAGAATTCCCATCATCTCAGCACGCCGTCAGGTAGGGAGAAGACTATATAGAGAAAGAACTAGTTACCTCCCTCTAAGGCTCAACCAAGGTGGGGTAATGCCAATTATCTTTGCTTCTGCTGTGTTGATCTTGCCATCTTCTTTGGCAGGATTTGTCAGTAATGAGGGCGCGCTAGGAAGTATATTTGGTCAGATATCAATAGCTCTACAACCTGGTAGTTGGGTGTATGTAGCAGTTAATTTAGTGTTAATTGTGTTTTTCAGCTATTTCTATGCTTCTCTAATCGTCAATCCTGTAGATATGTCCCAGAACTTGAAGAAAATGGGTTCTTCTATTCCAGGTATTAGACCAGGAAAAAATACCAGTGCTTATTTAGAAAAAGTTATCAATCGTTTGACTTTTTTAGGGGCAATATTCCTCGGTATCGTCGTAACAATACCCATTGCTGTGGAAGGAGCAATACCTATTGGCACAACTGTATTTAGAGGACTGGGGGCTACATCTTTGTTGATTTTGGTTGGGGTTGCTATTGATACAGCCAAACAAATACAAACTTACGTGATTTCCCAGCGTTATGAAGGAATGGTTAAACAATAACTCTGTGGATTATTAGTCAGTAGCAATAACTAAACTTTGATTATTGCTACCGACTAGAGATTGATTCTAAAATTTTGCTCAAATTATTTACAATAGTGAAAAAGTTAATTTTTTTAGGGCCTCCAGGCGCAGGTAAAGGCACTCAAGCTCAGATATTATCAAGTTCATATCATATACCTCATATTTCTACTGGGGATATTTTAAGAAAAGCTGTAAAAGAACAAACTCCTTTGGGTCAAAAAGCTCAAAGTTACATGGATCAAGGAGAATTAGTACCTGACCATTTGATTCTTGATTTGATTAAAGAGCGTTTAAGTCAACCTGATACCGAAAAAGGTTGGATCCTAGATGGGTTTCCTCGTAATGTTAGCCAGGCTTCCTTCTTGCAAACACTGCTCAAAGACTTAGATTCCGCTGCTGATTACGTTTTAAACTTAGAAGTACCAGACGAAGTTTTGGTAGCAAGACTGTTGGGAAGAAAACGCAAAGATGATAATGAAGACACAATTCGCCGTCGTCTAGAAATATACCATAAAGATACAGTACCAGTAATTAGTTTTTATAGCGATCGCCATATGCTTAAAGCAATAAATGGCAATACTTCTATGGAAAAAGTAACAGCTTCCCTCAAAGCAATTATTGATGAGTAGGCAATACTTTTAAGTAGCAGGTGAAGGTTAGGTTAAAAGTTATAGAAAAGTTGGAAACAAAATCAGAAAAGAGCGTCAATAGTACTTATTTAATTCATACCCAAGGAGGTAAAAATTGTCTAAACAAGACCTTATAGAAATGGAAGGGACGGTTACAGAGTCTCTTCCTAACGCTATGTTTCGAGTGGATCTAGATAACGGATTTAATGTTTTAGCACATATTTCAGGGAAAATTCGCCGAAATTACATCAAGATTTTACCAGGCGATCGCGTGAAAGTCGAGCTAACTCCTTACGATCTAACTAAAGGAAGAATTACTTACCGTCTCAAAAATAGATAGGGTAAATCAATTCAATGTCTTGACAATTCTTGACATAGTACAGAAATATAATTATAATTATAAGCTTGCAGTGTGCCTAAAAGATGAAAGTTAGACCATCCGTCAAAAAAATGTGTGAAAAGTGCCGTGTCATTCGCAGACGCGGTCGAGTTATGGTGATTTGCGTTAACCCCAAGCACAAACAACGTCAGGGTTAAGTAATTATAATCAACCAAATTTTTAGTAAACAAATAAGCAAAGGAGAAACCCCGTGGCACGGATTTCAGGAGTCGATCTACCCCGTGACAAGCGCGTGGAGATTGGGCTGACATATATTTTCGGGATAGGACTACCTAGCTCTCAAGCTATCTTAGCAGCAACAGGAGTAAATCCTGACACCAGAGTTAGAGACTTATCTGACGAAGACGTTGCTAAATTACGCGCCCATGTTGAAGCTAACTATCAGGTTGAGGGAGACTTGAGACGATGGGAAGCAATGAACATCAAGCGTTTAGCTGATATCGGTACTTATCGTGGTCGTCGTCATCGTATGGGACTACCAGTTAGAGGTCAAAGAACTCGCACCAATGCTCGTACTCGCCGAGGCAGAAAGTTAACTGTAGCAGGGAAGAAAAAAGCACCTTCTAAAAAATAAGTATCACTATAAACTTTGTTCAATCTATTCTAATCACGAGCCAAATAAAGGAATACAATGGCGCAACCTAAGAAAAAAAGCGGCGCAAAAAAACAGAAAAAAAACGTTCCTAACGGAATTGCCCATATTCAATCTACCTTCAACAACACAATCGTTACTATCTCTGATACAAGAGGAGACGTTGTATCTTGGTCTTCTGCTGGTGCTAGTGGTTTTAAAGGAGCCAAAAAAGGCACTCCTTTTGCTGCTCAAACCGCAGCCGATAGTGCTGCCAGAAAAGCGATAGATCAGGGTATGCGTCAGATAGAAGTTATGGTTAGTGGCCCTGGTGCTGGACGAGAAACAGCAATTAGAGCATTGCAAGCAGCAGGATTGGAAATTACCTTAATTCGCGATGTTACTCCGATTCCTCACAATGGATGTCGTCCTCCAAAACGGCGTAGGGTGTAAGAAAAATCGCAATAAAACACGCGATTAGATAAAAGTTCTATCAAAGCTTAGGGTAGCAACCAATCGCTGTAACAAGGAAGGGAGGTCAATCTGTGGCGCAATTTCAAATTGAATGTGTAGAATCTAAAACACAAAAAAATCAGCAGCAATATAGTAAATTTGTTCTTGAACCGTTAGAAAGGGGTCAAGGTATAACTATAGGAAATGCTTTACGCCGAGTTCTATTATCCAATCTTGAAGGTGCTGCGGTCACAGCAATTCGCATTGGTGGAGGCATGGCAAAAGATGAGAGCAAACAAGAACATAAGTTTGGCTTTGCTACTCATGAGTTCGCCACTATAGAAGGGGTTAGAGAGGATGTTTTGGAAATTATCCTCAATATGAAAGAGATAGTTCTCAAAAGTTACACCAATCAGCCTCAAATAGGTCGCTTAACTGCAAATGGGCCAAGAACAGTTACCGCTAAAGATTTTTCTCTACCTTCTGAAGTAGAAACAATCGATCCTAATCAATACATAGCAACCCTTGCTGCTGGCTCATCTTTAGAAATTGAATTTAGGGTCGAGAAAGGTAAAGGTTATCGTGCCGTTTCAAGAGGCAAAGACGATGGAAGTTCTCTAGACTTTTTGCAAATAGATGCTGTTTTTATGCCAGTGACCAAGGTAAACTACAGTGTTGAAGATGCCCGTGTTGATGGTGCTATTGTCCGAGAACGCCTAATAATGGAAATATGGACCAACGGCAGCATTAAGCCAGAAGAGGCTTTATCCCAAGCAGCAGGGATTGTAGTGGATTTATTTAGTCCTCTCAAAGACTTAACTCTTGAGCCAATTCAAGATGAATTTCCAGAAGATGAAGACCCCACTAGTCAAATCCCCATAGAAGAGTTGCAACTATCTGTAAGAGCTTATAACTGCTTGAAACGCGCTCAAATTAACTCAGTTTCCGACCTGCTAGATTATACTCAAGAAGACCTCTTGGAGATCAAAAACTTCGGTCAAAAATCTGCTGATGAAGTGATCGAAGCCTTACAAAAACGTTTGGGTATTACTTTACCCCAAGAAAAATCAGGTAAAAGCTAGTTCGTAATCATTAAATAATCATGCGTCATCGATGTAAAGTACCACAATTAGGGCTGCCAGCAGATCAAAGAAAAGCTTTACTGCGCTCTTTGGCAACCCAAATTATTCGTCACGGTCAAATTACCACCACCAAAACCCGTGCTAAGGCAGTAAGAAAAGAAGTAGATCGAATGATTACTCTAGCTAAAGACGGCTCTCTTGCTGCTAGAAGGAGAGCTTTAGGCTATCTTTACGATAAAGAATTAGTTAGTGAATTATTCAAAGCCGTTGGCGATCGCTATAGCGATCGCCAAGGCGGTTATACTAGAATCGTCAGAACCAAGCGTCGTCGGGGAGATAATGCGGAAATGGCAATTATTGAGCTAGTTTAGACAAATAACCGATGAATGGTGTCTAAATTGCCCCAAAACCCTGATTATCAAAGAATTGCCCTAGTAATTCAATATCTAGGGACTAACTATAATGGTTGGCAAAGACAGCCCAAGGGAACAACAACCATACAAGGGGAAATCGAATCCGCGATAGCCTCGGTTGTGGGTCATCCTGTAACTATTTATGGTGCTGGAAGGACTGATGCTGGAGTTCATGCAGCAGCACAAGTAGCTCATTTTGAGTATTCTGGCTCTATACCACCCCATAAATGGGGAAAAGTTCTTAATTCGAGACTGCCAGAAGATATACTAATCAGGGCTTCTGCCCAAGTACCTTCTGATTGGCACGCTTGCTTTAGCGCGATCTGGCGACGCTATCGTTATACAATATACACTGGCAAAATACCAAATTTATTTGTTAAATCTATAGCTTGGCACTATTATCAAAACACCTTAAACGAACTTTGGATTCAGTCTGCTTTAAATCCTTTGATTGGTAGGCATAACTTAGCAGCCTTTAGAAGAGCAGGTTCAACTAGGAAACATTCTTGGGTGAATGTCCAAGAAGCTAAGTGTTATCGCCAAGATTATTTTCTTCATTTGGAAATACAAGCTGATGGATTTTTGTATGGCATGGTACGCCTATTAGTGGGAATGTTAATTGAGGTGGGAATTGGCAAAAGAAGCTTGGAAAGCTTTACCGAAATATGGCAAAATCAACGGCGGGAAGAAGTTAAATACTCTGCTCCAGCTAAAGGTTTATGCTTATTAAGGGTTGGCTATCCCACTTTTCCTTTCTCGAAACATATTTGGTTTGATACCCAGCCTACTTATGTTCTAACTCCCTAAATTGTCTTCACTATATAAAACTAGTTACCAAATACAGGAAAAATGAGTAAAACTCCTTTACCAACTAAAGATACTCTAGAGCAGAAATGGTACGTAATAGACGCAGAGCAACAGCGTTTAGGTCGTCTAGCTACTGAAATAGCTATGATTTTGCGGGGTAAAAATAAGCCTACTTATACTCCTCACATGGATACAGGAGACTTTGTGATTGTTGTCAATGCTGAAAAAGTAGTAGTTACAGGTAGAAAAGGACAACAAAAACTCTATCGTCGTCACTCTGGAAGACCAGGGGGGATGAAAACAGAAACTTTCGATCAGCTTCAAGCACGCATACCCGAACGCATTATTGAAAAAGCAGTCAAAGGGATGTTACCCAAAAATGCTTTGGGACGCAAGCTGTTCACTAAACTTAAAGTGTATAAGGGTTCAGAACATCCTCATCAAGCACAGCAACCTGAACCACTAACTATTAACACAATTCCCGCAGGAGATAAATAATGGAAGGAACAGAAAATCAAGATCGAGTAGTATATTGGGGTACAGGTCGTCGTAAATCTGCTATTGCTAGAGTGCGCCTCGTCCCAGGAGAAGGTAAAGTAGTAGTGAATGGAAAACCAGGAGATGACTACTTTAACCGAATTCCCAACTATATTCAATCTCTTAAAGCCCCTCTGGAGACTTTGGGTTTTGAAAATGAGTATGATATCTTAGTTAATGCTCATGGTGGTGGTTTAACAGGTCAAGCGGATGCTGTGAAACTTGGTGTAGCTAGAGCCTTATGCCAACAAGACCCCAGTAATCGTCAGCCTCTTAAAACTGAAGGTTACTTAACCCGCGATCCTCGTTGTAAAGAGCGGAAAAAATACGGATTGCACAAAGCTCGTAAAGCTCCTCAATTCTCCAAGCGTTAAAATTGTTATTAGGAGGAATAATTATTATGCCCAAACCAGATATCCATCCTACTTGGTATCCTGAAGCCAAAGTTATTTGTAACGGTGAAGTGGTGATGACTGTAGGTTCGACACAACCAGAAATTCACGTTGATGTTTGGTCAGGAAATCACCCCTTTTATACTGGAACACAAAAAATTATTGATACAGAAGGACGAGTTGACCGCTTTTTACGTAAATACGGTATGCTCGACTCTAGTGCTAATAATACTGATTCCAAAAAGGAAAAATAGCCAATTAAATAATTTTATAAGCCCAGCAGTTAGTAAATATGACTGCTGGGTTCGTTATATTTTGATGTTTATTAATTTAATCAGGAGTTTAAGATGGCAGAAAGTTATTTGCTAGAAAAACTGAAATCAGTAGAGCAAACTTATCAAGAATTAACTCGTCGCTTGGGAGATCCCGATATTGCTACTAACCCAGATGAGTTACAGAAAATTGCTAAAGCTAGATCTTCTTTGGAAACAACAGTTAATACTTATGAAGAATGGAAACAAGCGGTAGAACAATTAGCAGAAGCCAAAGAAATCTATAAAGAATCTGCTAGCGATCCTGAAATGAAGGAAATGGCTGCTATGGAAATAGAGGAGTTAGAAGAGACAATTCCTCAACTAGAAGAACGTCTCAAAATCTTGTTGTTACCTACAGACCCCAATGATGATAAAAATATCATGTTGGAGATTCGAGCAGGTACAGGAGGAGATGAAGCTAGTATTTGGGCTGGTGATTTAGTTCGGATGTATTCTCGATATGCAGAGTCACAAAACTGGACAGTCAAACTAGTTAGTGAGTCTTTAGCTGATATGGGAGGATTTAAAGAAGCCATCCTCGAAATTCAAGGAGACTCAGTATATAGTAAGCTCAAATTTGAAGCAGGAGTACACCGAGTACAAAGAGTTCCTGTAACAGAAGCAGGGGGTAGGGTACATACTTCTACTGCTACAGTGGCAATTATGCCCGAAGTAGATGATGTAGAAGTGAAAATCGATCCCAATGAGATCGAAATGAAAACCGCTCGCTCTGGTGGTGCTGGAGGACAAAACGTCAACAAGGTAGAAACTGCTGTGGATTTGATACACAAGCCTACTGGAATTAGAATTTTCTGTACAGAAGAGCGATCACAGCTACAAAATAGAGAACGGGCTATGCAAATTTTGCGGGCTAAACTATATGAAATGAAACTGGCTGAACAACAAGAAGCTGTGACTTCGATGAGGCGATCACAAGTTGGTACAGGAGCGCGTTCTGAGAAAATACGTACTTATAACTACAAGGATAATCGTGTTACTGACCATAGATTAGGGCAAAACTTTACTCTTGCTGGTGCATTAGAAGGAAATATTGAACACATGATTCAATCTTGTATTTCCCAAGATCAACAAGAAAGATTAGCTGAATTGGCGAATTCTCCTGATACAGCAGAAGCGTTGAATTAAGATTTTGCATAAGGCGCGATCAATCTCGGTATCCGCAATTGATGAATTGCGGATACTACCTGAAAAGCATTCGAGCTATAGCAATCCGATTTGATTTGTGACCATTCTTCGTAGTAGAGCGTCAACACCGCGATTAGAGAGGCTTCCTAGCCGGAAGCCTCTCTCGCGGTCAATATTAATTTGAGGGGTAAATCTTGATAAATATTCCCCCTCTGCTTGTTTCAACCCATCAATTAAAAGTTGACAGACCAGTAGTGCGAGCGTCTCCCTCACCACCAAGATGTCTACACTAAATCTCTCATTTAATTTAGTATTACTGTAAGATAAAAAGTTGACTTTCGTGAGATATCTACTAAATAGTTTAGAGAGCGCAATTATTAGGGTTTGTTCCTATGATTCCAATTATTTCTAGTTATGATTTGCTGCAACTTGCATCGGGAGATATGTTATGTCTTCAGGTATATAAATTTATTGGTAATCAACCAGGAAAAAAAGTTTATATTCAGTCGAATCTTCATGGCGCAGAAATTGTCGGGAATGGAGTTATTCAACAGTTAATTGATTTTCTTTCATCCCTAGATTCTAGTGCAATTCAGGGGGAAATTTGGTTAGTTCCTGTCTGTAATCCTTTGGGTACAAGTCAGAGGAGTCATGTATTTTCTACTGGTCGGTTTAATAGTTATGATGGCAAAAATTGGAATCGTATTTTTTGGGACTATGAAAAAAAATGTCAGTATTTAACAGAGTTTGCCCAGTCTCAAATAAATAATGATCCAGAGGTTATTAAGAAGAATTATCGAGCAAAGATTCAATCTGCGTGGGAAGAAGAATTAGTAAAATTACAGCAGCCTAAAAGTGGCACAGTTAGCAAACAATATCGAGCTAAATTACAGTCTTTGTGTTTGGATGCAGATTATGTAATTGATATTCATAGCTCTACTAATCAGGGGCTAGATTTTTTGTTTTGTTTTGGCACAAGAGAAGAATCCGCCCAATATTTTTTAATGGAATATGGCGTTTTAATGACAGAATATGACGGAGATGCTTTTGATGAGGCTTTTTTAAAACCCTGGTTAGCATTAGAAAGAGAACTGAATAAATTAGGAAAAAAAATTCTATTTGATTTAGAATCTTGGACTGTAGAATTAGGTTCGGGTATGACTATGAATTCCACATCAATTGTCAAGGGAGTACGAGGAATTAAAAACTATTTATCTTATAAAAAAATCTTAAATACTGGGTCTAGATTAGAGAGTAAACCTATTAAATTAGTTAAGAGAAATACCGTTAATAGCTATTACGCGCCTCGCGGTGGGATGATTCAAAATAGACTACCTTTGAAAACAGCAGTAAGACAAGGCGATCGCCTTTATCAACTGTTGAGTTTTAATAAGAAAAAACAATTACCTGAAGTGATTGATATTCACGCAGAAACAGATGGCATAGTATTTGATAGATCTATTAACCAATGTGTTAACCAAGGGGAATATGTTTTAGATATTTTAGCAATATAAATTATTTAGTTACAATGACTGAAACTCAATTTACTATACCTATTGCACCAGATAATTTTAAATCTGGTTTTGTAGGAATTATTGGCAGACCCAATGTGGGTAAATCCACTTTAATGAATCAATTAGTAGGGGAAAAAGTAGCCATAACTTCTCCTGTTGCCCAAACTACTCGTAACCGTCTTCAAGGAATATTAACTACTCCCGAATTTCAGATTATTTTTGTTGATACTCCTGGGATTCATAAACCACATCATGAATTAGGTAGAGTCTTAGTTAAGAATGCTAAATTAGCCATTAATTCTGTAGATTTAATCTTATTTGTAGTTGATAGTTCCACTTTTTCAGGAGGAGGCGATCGCTTTATTATTGAGCTTTTAAAAGATAGTAAAACTCCTGTAATTTTAGGACTCAATAAAATTGATTTACAACCTGAAAATTATCAAGAAATTGATGATAGTTATTTAGAGTTAATTGATCAGACAAATTGGTCAGTAGTAAAATTTTCTGCAACCACAGGAGAAGGGACAGAAACTCTACAGAAGATTTTAGCTGAAAATTTAGAAACAGGTCCTTATTATTATCCTCCTGATTTGGTAACAGACCAGCCAGAAAGATTTATTATGGCGGAATTAATTAGAGAGCAAATTTTATTACACACTCGTCAAGAAATCCCCCATTCTGTGGCTATTTCTATTGAAAAAATTGAAGAAACTCCTAAGATAACTAAGGTTTTTGCAGCAGTTAATGTTGAGAGAAAATCCCAAAAAGGAATTATTATAGGCAATAAAGGTAGTATGCTAAAGCAAATAGGCTCGGAAGCACGTCAACAAATTCAAAAACTAATTGCAGGTAAAGTTTATTTAGAATTATTTGTGAAAGTAGAACCGAAATGGCGACAATCAAGATTACGTTTAGCAGAATTTGGCTATCGTGTAGAGGAATAAGTAATTGGGGAATGGGGATTGGGGATTGGGGAATTGGGGAGAGTCGGGGACTGGGGGAGGTGGTGGTTGATGATAACTGATAACTGATAACTGATAACTTCTGAGTCCTTCATCCTTCATCTTTCATGTTTTGCCAGAGGTTTTTTATGGAACAATTGTCAATAATTGGTACTATTTTTGATGTCAGACTCTTCTGTAAACACACCCCAGCCTGAAGGCATGGGGCTTTATCCCTAAGCGTAGTTCATCGGAAAAAGACTCAGCTGTCCTTCCAATTGACAAACAATACCTGAGATTTCGGGATGGTTTACATACACCCCCGAAAGCTGGGAAATTACAAAAGATGCATTCACGTCTGCATTATGCGACCAACTACAATTACCACATTTGAATCGTTCACCACTCCGATAAGATTTTCCTTTTTCGGGATGAACGTGGTGGCACACAGCGCAGGTTTGCGAAGTATATGCTGGCGGAACAAAAACCACCTCAACTCCAGCTATTGCAGCTTTGTAGATAACGTATTGCCTCAACTGGTAAAATGCCCAGTTGTTAGTTTTACGCCGTTCTTTTCGGCTACGAGGCTTTTTGTTAAGAGACTGCCTTATTCCCTTCAAATCCTCAAATGCCAATGCAGAATTAGTATTTTTAGCTTCAGTTACAAGCTCTTTAGCTATATTGTGGTTCAACCACGATTGAAACCGACGTTCTCTACCAGAGAGCCTTCTAAGAAGTCTTTTAGAACTCTTAGTGCGTTTGCTTTGAACGTTAGCTCTGACTCGACTATACCTATCTCTAGTTTGATTAAGTTTGTCACCATTCCAAGTTTTTTCGGTAGAGGTAGCAGCAATGCTACGTCGTCCGAGGTCAACTCCTATGGTTCTGGGAGTATGAGATGGTGGTTGAGTAGGAATATTGACTGCTATCTGAATGTAGTAATCTCCATTCTTTCGCTTAACCAAAGTGGCGGACGTAGGAATATGACCTTTAAGCAATCCTCTTTGATAGTTACCAATAGAAAGGTTGAACTTTTTTCTCCCACTAATCAAAGTGACTCCTACTATTTGATTTTCTTCTTCATATTTAAAAGTACGAGCATCAAGAGAAATACTTGTAGGACGAAATTGTTTGATTCTGTAGGTAGCTTTCAGATTGCCAACAACCCTACGAATAGCTTGACAGACATGGTTTGCTTTCAAGCCAGTAGCACCTCTAACATCTTTATATATCAAGTGGTGCAACTTGGTTGTGTTGGTTACATTTTCCATCAACGCAGTATCGAGTATGTGATTACAAGCATCCGCAAACTTCTCCAGAGTCTTATCTATTTCTGGAGCGATATTTGGCGGAACTTCAAGCTTGCAAGATACTGTTATAGTCTGAGTCATAACTAGATTATAACTCATCCAGTTACATTTGTATATTGCAAATCTCAACCCGCTTTGAGTGGCGGGAAGGGGGCTTCAATAGACCTTGAATATGTTGCTCAGTCAAACAACCTCTGTTTTCAAGCCCCCTCCCGGCGATTTGCAACATTCCTCTCCTCCCTAAAGTAAGGAGTCTCTCGGAGATTTAAGATGACTGTAATTATAAAATTATTTGCTGCTTATCAGGAAGCTTATAACTTACCTGAACTAGAGTTGGATTTTCCGTCTCGAACTACTGTAGGTGAAGTATTAGATTATGTATTAGCGCAACAACCACAACTAGAAAAGTGGCGCGATGTTACTCGTTTTGGTGTCAACTTAGAATTTGTGGAAGCTGATACCATACTCAATGATGGTGATGAAATAGTTTTTATCCCTCCTGTTAGTGGTGGATAATAATACCATTTTTATTTAAGTTTGCGTGACTATGATTGACGCGGAGACAGGGAGACAAACCAGACACGGAGATCGATGTGTAGCAGTAATTTTTGGAATTGGTATAAGTCTCTCGATAATATATGAGAATTGGTATTATATCTTGCACCATCTGCGATAAATCACCAAGAAATAAATTTCTTGGTTAATATTATCAAGTCCTCTCAAGAGGACTATTATCTAGTTTTTATAACAAAGAGCTATTTTTTTTATATCAAGTCCGTTTAATTAGTTAGAAAAAAACTTATGAGCGCAATTAATTAATGTTAAACTTTCTGACCCCTGACCCCTGACCTTGTTTCTAACCTAAAATGTAACTATAAAGAGCGGACTTCATATTATCTGTGTAAAGTCACAACTGTGATTTAATATATTCTCGACGCATCATCGCAATAGCATCAATAGAGATACCTTTAGGACAAACTGCTTCACATTCTCCGTGGTTGGAACAGTCGCCAAAGCCTTCTTGCGCCATTTGTTCAGTCATTCTATTGACTCGTAACTTTCTTTCAGGATCTCCTTGAGGAAGCAACGCCAAATGAGATATCTTAGCAGCAGTAAATAGAGAAGCAGAAGCGTTAGGACAAGCTGCAACACAAGCACCACAACTGATACAAGCAGCATAATCAAAAGCGCGATCGCTCTCTGCTTTTGGTATAGGTAAAGAGTTAGCATCGGGTGGTGCCCCTGTATTTACTGAAACATAACCCCCTGCAATCATAATTCTGTCTAGAGAAGAGCGGTCTACTACTAAATCTTTAATTACAGGAAAGGCTTTAGCACGCCACGGCTCAACTATAATAGTTTCTCCATCTTTGAAAGAGCGTAGATGTAGCTGACAAGCAGCAGTGAGTTTTTGCTTTCCATGAGCAATACCATTAATTACCATCCCACAAGAGCCACATATTCCCTCTCTACAGTCATTATCAAACTCTACAGGTTGTTGATTGTTTTTAATCAGTTGTTCGTTTAGTACATCCAGCATTTCTAGAAAGGACATTTCAGGATCTACGTTGGATAGGGTATATTGGACAAATTTTCCTGTAGCTTCTCGGTTGTGTTGTCGCCAAATTTTGAGATGAAGTTTCATAAATAGTTAGGTGATGGGAGCAGATATTGTTGAATCTGCTTACATTGTAAAGTCCGTAATATCTACCTTGCGACTTGTTTAATACAAAATCCCAAAATGTTGGCAATAGGTTACAGATTGGTAGGTAGGATTAAATAATAGTGCAACCCAATAATTATTTGTAGATGTTGGGTTGAGGGACGAAACCCAACCTACTAGCAAGTCTAGATTCATTTGTTGGATAGTGTGAGGGTCTCGCTCGCAATTAATATTATCTTTTATCAAATTTGAACCCAGAATTTTAGCTTAGACGTGCTACTACTCAATACGACACTTACTAAAATTAAATCAAATTATACCAATTTCACTAACTTCAGCTACACTTGTAGAAGTAGTTACTTATAGCGATCGCCAATAAATATGTCAGGGGTAGTAAAAATTGAAATAACTGAATCGGCAGAAACTC